>Ga0181350_1000209_pt1 | contig 17751 bp, 29 predicted proteins | sample Su13VDMM110DCMD_FD_130105 | JGI IMG/M metagenome (GOLD analysis project Ga0181350, IMG submission 130105) | Freshwater viral communities from Lake Michigan, USA - Su13.VD.MM110.DCM.D | ecosystem: Environmental > Aquatic > Freshwater > Lake | place: USA: Michigan | collected 2013-07-16
TGAACCATTTCCTCGGAAATCATCATTTCTCTAATCCTTTGTATGTTCTCTTGTAAGTTCATAATTATAAATAGTCTATATTTATCTAATATGAAATTCATTATCACAGAAAATAAAATGAATAGTGTTATGGAAAAGTTCCTTAACGATGAGTTTGAAGGGTTCTCTGATATCCATTACACTTGGGCCAACTTTAATTGTGGTATGGGAGAATGTTGTGATATGTATGCCATTGGATTTGTTTTACCTAAAACTAATTATGATGAATATATATTTAAACTTGTTGATAGTGAGAACTATAGACCCTTCGGTGAGTACAAAGACTATCCTGAGGACTTACCTGAACCTTGTTATGAACAACCTGATATCAATGACCCCAAGTTCGATACAATCCTTATCAGTGAGGGAATGTATGAAGAGATGGAAAACTACTTCAGTTTCTTTGACGATTGGGAGAATGAATTATTACGTGTTCTGAATCGTACCTTCCATATGAATGTCAAAAATATTCGTTTAGAGTATGAAATGTAATTTAGAATCTTTACCATTTTGAACCGGTTTTGAGTTTAATGTATATTTATTAATATGAAATACATTATTACTGAATCACATTTCAAACACTATGTTAGTGTCATCACCGAACAAGAAGATGATGATGAAGATGATGAACTTGAATTGTATACTTCTGAAGATTTTATTGAGGTGTTTTTTAATTACTTTCGACCTTGGATAAAATCCAATCACGGTGATGAGGTTGGTCAATATCCATTATCATATCTCTTAAAGAAATACTATCAAGATTTTTGTAAATATTCAGGTGTCGATATTGATGATGATGATGAATTTAATTATTATAGTGATTTAGTCACTATGGGTAAATCACTTGTTAAAAAAAAACAACATAAATTACCAACATTACGTCCTACATCTAAGTTCACCGAAAAATACTCAAGACAAATTCAATCTCTTTTAAAGTTTCTTAACATGCCAGAATGGTTAACCGTTTCATTTGAAGAAAGGTCGCCTTATAAAGTTATAATGTTATTTAACATTGATTTCCCTTCTATGATGAAAATCGGTGGTAGTGAAAATAACATTTCTACCTATTTTAATGAGTTTACAGAACAGTTAGAGAACTATATGGGAATTAAGTTAGGTTCTCCTTCACATGGTGAACTTGACATTGATAAGACCATGTTATTAAACGGTGTTGATGAGTTCAGTAAACCTAAATTTCAAAAAGAACTTAAAACCCAAATTAAATCTTTACGTATGGGTAATAGAGACATAGATATTTATTCCATTAAAATTAGTCTTTCAGACAGGGGAATGACCGTAAAAATAAATTTCGGAAGACGTACTGTGTACCACGAAAAACAAAAATATGTAAACGCGATTAGGGATTTCTTATCCACCATGTATAGTGAAGACAAAATTAGAGTTACCTATTAATTAATACACTAAAACATAATTTTCGCACAACATCAAAATATAATTTTTGCACAGGATAATGAAAAATATTTGTGATAAGTTAGTTTATCTTTAGTTATATAAGTTGTATTTAGGCAATTCATTTAAAACAATTTCTATAATATCGTCTATTATTTTTTCAGTTAAATTTTCATATCTAACAGGAAATTGTCCGATATGAGTGTGGTCCCATCTATCAATTATAACATTATTAATACCGAGATGAACTATTTCTTGGTATTCTGTATTAGTTTCCATATAAGGAATCGCATCTTGATTGATTTCTGGAAGCCATACCCCTCCTATACGTTCCATATACTCTTTAATGGTTCTAATCTTTACCTTTTTTGGGATTTGGTAATCACCTAGTAAGTTAATCAAATTATCATATCCACTAACGAGTTTGGATGCAGTTTCAAGTCCATCTCGGTCAAGAACTTTTATTAGGTCTTCTTTGAAGTCCTCGTTGATTGTTTCTTCTTGTAAATTTCTAAGATGTTCGTCACCATACATTTGATGATATCTTTCGACCATCTCATCTGAATATGTGTCTAATAAAAATTTTTCTATTTCTTCATATGGGAAATCGTCTCTTCCCCAATTTGATAACTCACCATGAAGACCGTCCATCATAACAGTCATAACCCTATTTTGAAATTTCTTTAGTCCGTAATCGCCTTTTAACTTGTACGATACATAATCTAACGACCTTTTAAACTCATCATTTATTCTATCGGCAGTAAATCTTCTTATAAGATAAGAAGATGGGTTTCTTTCTTCCCTTAACACTTTTCTTATGGATTCTTTTAGTCTCATTATACAATAAATATAATAACAATCTTTATATTTATTGACGTATGGAATATAATCTTACACCGGAACAATTAGATAAATTAATTAAACCTTTCTTCGACAAGGAATTTAAACATGCTAAGTGGGGAGAACAAGTATCACCAAATAGTAATGATGTATGGTATGGTGTTATAAATCAAGACGATGTATTACTAGTTGGTCATCAATCTCATAATAGTGACATGTACTTTACAGATGGCCAATATTTTAATAATATGTGGGATTTATTTAGTGTTAACGCTCAAGACTTTAATGAGTCTATGGGTAGATATATTAAAAAGAAATATGGTTGCGAATTCAAAAAAATTATGTAATTTTATTCATAACTGTTACGATTTATAACTAAATCATTTAATGTTTTTTAGAGGTAAGAAGTTATCAGTATATATACTAACGGCTAAAAAATAAAACCTTAATGTTAAATAGCAAATGAGGCACCACAACCACATTCACGACTTGCGTTTGGATTCACAAACACAAACCCTTTACCATTTAATCCTCCAGAATAATCCAATTCTGTTCCAATCAGATAAAGAAAACTCTTTTTATCGACTACAATTTTAATTCCCTTGTCCTCAAAAACTTGGTCATTGGGTTGCAACACATTATCAAACTCCATTTTGTAAGAAAGTCCAGAGCATCCGCCGCTATCTACACCAACGCGGATAAATGTATTCAAAGGTCGATTTTCCTGTTTAATCAGGACTATCGCATGTTGTTTCGCGTTTTCGGTTACTGTAATCATTGATATTCAGTATTATATATAAACAGGTTTATTTAATTATTCATAAAACTTGTATTCTTTTTAATCTTATGGCTTCGTTGTTTCTTTTGATGTTTGGTTCCACAAGCTGGTTTGTTGCTTGTACAAGAATCCATTGGTAGTAGGAAACATAAAATTAGTAGTACTGTTAGTAATTTTTTCATAGTTTAGTGTATGTGAATTGTTTTATTGTAAAATCTGACTCTTGAGCTAATGATTGAAAGTTTCGCCAATTGTAAGTACTATCAGCTTTGCTAGTTACATGATTGTTTATAACAACATTTAAAGTTGTTGAATTTAACTGTTTAAGTATGTTTGAATCTTTAATTTTTCTAACCATTCTATTGTCATAGTAGATGCTAATTGATTCTGGAAGCCATATCATTTTATATTTGATAAACTTTTTTGTTGGAGCTTTAAATCCCATCCAATGTCTTTTCGCTCCCAATGTTTTATTTTTATTGTCTTCTCCAAGGTAATGAACATTAGATTCTATTTTTCTAATCTTTATAACATTTGATAGTTCTAAGTAGTTTGGATTCTTCTCTGAGTATCCTTCAAACACATCAATTTCTGGTGGCCAAGAGTCCCAAGACCACATCCAAAAAGCTGGCCATAGATTTAATCCATTTGGTAGTTTAGCTTCAATTTCAAAAGTTCCATGTTTGAATTTATTGGTACACGATACCAATCCAACGCCAGTGTTGCTCCAAATTCCTTTATCTTGAAACCATTTTGGATTATATCGTGTTTTTAAATGCAGATAGTTATTTGTATCTACACTAACGGCTTGTTCATCATACCAGCAGTAGGTTTTTTCAGGATGTATGTCGCCCCATCTTTCTTGGGTTATCCATTCATATCCAGACCAATTTATTGTTTTCATAATAGTCCTAATTCAATTAAATTAACGATGTCTTCTATATTTTTATCTGTACTTGTATCATACTCTGTTTTTAGGTTGCCTCCAAACATTAAAGACACCCCTTGCCATAATAGTGATGACATTAGACCTCTTCTCTCTCTAATAATTTGATAAGATGTTGTATTAGTTTCTTTATCAATTAACTTTACTAACACTTTACCTTGGGAAATAGTTAACTTTTTAATCTCTGATTCGAAGGAATTAATTAGCTCTTTTTCTGACTTAGCAATAAATATGTTCTTTTCTTTTTTTGTTTTATAAAAATCAAGTTGAGCATCCATTTCATCTAATTTCATTTTAACATAAATTGAGTATGGATAAACTTTTTTAACATTTGTTTTTAATGTATTCCAATCTGATTTTTCTTTAGATGTTTTAAATACTCTGTCAGAAACTATATCGCAAGTTGGTAGAGTAATGTAATAGGTTGAGTCTATCGGGTCGTATTGAACGGCCGATACTTTAATGGTTATAAATAAGGCTATAATTAATGTTTTCATTTCATCGATAATTGTACAACCATGATACTTAATGCAAGTCCTAAACATATAAGTGTTTTCAAAGACAGTGGTTCTTGAAACCACCAGTAGGACATTATTGTAAATACAACTGCTCCTATTGCAAATCCTAATAGTCTGGATGGCCAAAGTTGACCATCAAAATAATCTACCAGATGCTTTACTGACATTAAGTATAGAAATGATATTGGCATGCCCATACACATTACCCATATGATATTGTGTTTCATCCAATCAATTTTAAATTGACCTTGTAACTGAATAAAGGTGAATGCTTGAGCTATTAGCCCATATAGTATGCCTAGTAGTAAGTTCATATTGTTTTATTTATATTATAGTTTTTTCCCAATTTTAATAATTCCATCAACTCTTGCTTGATTGTCAGAACAGTCATCGTAAATTTTTTTAACTCCATTTTGGATAATTTCTAACAATCTTTTATCACCATCAGCCCAATCACCGTCCTCGGTATGTTTCACCCCATTTTGAATGGTATCTTCAACGACAACGTTTGTAACGAACTCTGCTCCTGTGGTGTTCTTCACCCCATTTTGGATGGTGTCGTTAATAGCAAATGAATCGGCAATTGATTTAGGTAAGGTACGTTTCACACTATTTTCTATAATATTAACAACCACTTCATCCCACACAAATTTACTACCACTAGTCAATATTGGTTTACCCAAAATATTCTTAGTAAACCAATCAGTAATATATTTGGTATTCTCGGTCACATCCAACGATACAAAATTAAAAACACTATGAAATAATGAGTAGTTATACCATAAGATATTCTCTTTAGTATATTCAAAAACCCATCGTCTTTCTTCAGTAAAAATAAACCACATTGAGCCATCGTGACTGTAAATGTCAACGCCTTTTAACTCTTTTTCTATTAGTTGATTTATCGCCCGTTTCATTTTATATATTACCTACTTTAACAATATGGTTCTCTATAATCAAATACTCATCAGTTGTTCCTAAACAATCAATAAGGATTAAATTATTGTCATTTAATACCGTCACTTCTTTAACCTGAGTGTGTCCAACAACACAAACAATTCCGTCCACCATATCCTTCACCAAAGACTGTGGTCTAACCCATATAGGAGATTGTGTAACATCGTTTCCACCAAAACTTAAGTTATCCCCCATTGTAAATTTAAACTTCGTTATATCGAATTTAAATAGGTTATTCACAGACTCCTGTAAATTGTTAATATTTATACCACAATTCTTACACCATGTTTTAGTTAAACCTGCGTGACTGAACAAATTATTATCTTGTTTGTAACACATTTGTAATAATCTTTCATCAACTGCGGGTTGTAACACCTGATTAATATCTTTAGCGTAACCAAATTGGTACGAAGAGTATTCTTCATTAACACCTTTCAAGTAATGGAGGTCATGATTACCAATTAAAAGAATTACCTTGTCAAGATTATTTCTTTTAAATTGAACGATATCTTTGAAATTTTGAATTTGTTCTTCACCACTATATCCATCTTTGTCATCAAAATAATCCCCAATAAAAATTATTTTATCGACATCCTTCTCCTTCTCTACTATATCTTTCCACTTACTTCTTCCGTGGGTGTCACCAATGGCGATTGTTTTCATAACACAAAGATAGTAATTTTTTAATATAATTCAAATTAAGTCTCACTATTTATTACAATATTTACACTTTATGAAATACATTATATCACTTTCTTTTTTGATAATGAGTTGTTCAACATCAAAACCAATCACCAATTATATATCAATTAAAGATGATATCAATAACTCCATCATCGATGGGTTCTATAATAACGACACCATAGGTAAATCTCACCTCATCTATTTGGTTAAGTAATATATTTATTATCATATGGACTATGAAGTAAGTAAAGGTCAAATTGATAACGTCATAAACAAGATTGAGTCCTATGTTAATAAAGTTAACCCTGACAAACGTATTTGTTATGTTCGTTTGGAATATAATGATACTCATGACAAGATTGATTGTGATGTCTTTTGGGATAGGATGTCATCTATTAAGATGTATTCAAGTCAAATGGGGGATTCTAACATAAGAATTATTGATTTAATTCGTGCGTTAATAGGAATTAAAGTCGAATTATATATTCACTATGACGATTGTAGATAATTAAAATTATGAAATATATTATTACACTTTTTATTGTATCTTTGATTATTATAAAATGAAACATGAATTACAACGTATCCTTTCAGGAAAGAGCCAAGTTAGGAATGGAACAGTTATCCAAACAACAACCTGTTACCTTAAAAGAAGCCAAAGAACAAGTAAATTGGTTAAAGAGTCAAAGTTCTGCAAAAAGCAAGAAAAATCAGACGGAAAAGAAAAGATACAAAAAAGCACATTAACCATATTTGTTTATTAGACTAACCGATATTTATAAGCATGATTAAAAAATACTGTTTAATTTTACTCTTACTAATAATGTCAAGTTTTTTGGCCCCCATTTCAGCACATAGTGTACAAGTTGCCTATTGTGTTAGTTGTAATGGAAATTTAAGAATATTTTTTGAACATTGGCATGGGTTTGAGAGTATCAACTCTACTACTATGACCATTTCATTAACCGTAAATAGTGTTACTACTACTCAGACTACTGCACCTCAAGGAGCAGTTTACTCCACAACGTTAGCAAATCTCCCTGGATGTAGTACTCCAATTATTGTTGCAGCGGCATGTCCCGGTCAGGCAAATAATTATAATGATTGGATATTTTTTGATTATTTTGGATTACCTTGTGGTGTACCTATTTCCTTTACAATTATAAGTGGAAACACTGTTTTTACAACTGATGGTTGTGGAATGTTTCCATTAACAGTACCTTTTACTATTCCATGTAATTCAAACTTTTTGTCCAATATAAATGTGTGCGATGGGGTTACAACGTCCCCAATTGTAGTACCACCCAATACTGTATGGACAAACAGTAATCCTGCAATTGGTTTACCGGCTTTTGGTGTTGGTAACATACCTTCATTTACACCCATTGGTCCTACATCAAGTGCAGTTATTTCCTATGTTTCTGCTTGTGTCAATAGCACATTTAATATTTACGTAACACCAAATCCAACGGCATCCTTTAATGCAACTAATGTATGTGAAGGTACTGCTACAACATTCAATAATCAATCTGCTCTAAATTTTATTTACTCATGGAATTTTGGAGATAATACAACTAGTAGTCTTCAAAACCCACCGCCACATACTTATGCCCTTCCAGGTATTTACACAGTCACATTAGTAGTGTCCGACAATGGAAACTGTACTGCTACTGCCACACAACAAGTAACCGTTTGGCCGTTACCTCAAGTCGCATTTACCGCACCATCCGTATGTATTGGTGGTACTACCCCTTTCACCAATCAGTCAACAATTTCATCAGGCAATATTATCAGTTGGTCTTGGAATTTTGGAAATCCAATTGTAACGAACGATGTTTCTAGTTTGCAAAATCCTACTTATTTATACACTACATCAGGAACGTTTAATGTCACGTTAATTTGCACTTCATCAAATGGTTGTGTTAGTTTAATAACAATCCCTGTTTTTGTGAATACACTTCCAGCAGCAAATTTCAATGCGATATCAAGTTGTTTGGGAACATCCACTATTTTTAATGATTTATCTATTCCAACAACTGGTGTAATTACCAATTGGGTTTGGGACTTTGGTGATGGTTCGCCAGTATCAACCCAACAAAACCCATCTCATACTTATCTTAATGATTCCACTTTTAATGTATCACTTATTGTTACGAATACTGCTGGATGCACAGATACTTTTAACTTACCAGTTACAATCAATCCACTACCTATAGTAGTTTTTTCATCAGATACTTTTGCTGGTTGTCCATCACTATGTGTAAATTTTATTAATCAGTCAAGTATTGCAACAACAGGAAATATAGTTGGTTGGAGTTGGGATTTTGGAGATGGTAGTGCAGTATCAACACTACAGAACCCATCCCATTGTTATAATCTTAATGGACTATTTACAGTTACACTATCGGCTATATCTAACGGAGGTTGTATTACAACATTTGTAATTCCTAACATGATTACTGTTTATCCATCTCCAATAGCTAGTTTTACTGCAACTCCTTACGTCACTTCAATCACATCACCCATTATATTCTTCACTGATTTATCTCAAGGCAATCCAATTACATGGCAATGGAACTTTGGAGACATAAATTTACTTTCAGATACATCAATAATACCAAGTCCACAATACACATACACTTCTGCAGTTGGTTCTGTTTACAATGTTACATTAATGGTATCCAATCAGTATGGATGCTCAGACGATACAACAATACAAATTACTATTGAATCAGATTTCAATTTCCATATTCCCAATGCCTTCACTCCAAATGGCGATGGTATCAATGATGTATTCTTTGGATATGGTTATGGCGGGATAACAGAATACCAAATTTGGATATTTGATAGATGGGGCATACTAATGTTCACTTCAGTTGATGTCAATGAAGCGTGGGATGGAACATATAACAATCAACCGCTACCAATAGATGTTTATGTTTGGAAAGTAAGTTTATATGCTTTAGATAAATTTAACAATAATAAAAAACATATATTAGTTGGTACTGTCACCATTATTAAGTAGCACTGACTAACAGATAAAAACTTCATTCACTATGACGATTGTAGATAATTAAAATTATGAAATATATTATTACAGAAAGTAAAGTAATAGAAGTTATTCAAAGGTATTTTGATAACTTAATTAGTAAACCTGAATTTAGTTGGGTGGATAAGATTGAAATTATACCAGGGACCACTGAGAAAGATGGTTGGTCAAATTCTAACGTATTTCCAAAATATACTTACGTGGTTTATTTCAAGAATGTTCCTACCCTTATGTCACAATCAAAATTACAGGAGAAAATAGGTTACGCTCATATTATGTTCTTCCCATTAGACAATAAAAATAACGGTACCGTATATTTTAGCACACATAGTGTTAATACTGACGGTAAAAAAGATTCGTTCCCATCTTTCAAAGGACTATAATTCTATTTGTATTTTTCTTTTAGGATAACATATTCCATCGTCTCCGAATTAATTTCATCAACAAGTTTTTCGTATTTTTCTCTTTGGACTTCAGTCAGAGTCTCGGAAATTTTATATCCCTCTTCTATCTTTGTATAAATGGTTTTTGTTTGTTTTAACTTTTTAGTTATCTTATCGTATCTTTGACTTAAATATTTGAGGTTCATATCGATACACCATCTTATATCATCCATATTACTTTCTGAAATAGATTCTTCAATACCATTCCATTTAATAATTTTGTTATTGATAAAGTCTACCGTTAATCCGTATTGTCTCCCTTTAACTTTATCATCTTCAAACCATTCAATTTCATTCATACTACCCATATAATTGTTATTACCTTAATTATAGGTGTTTACTCATGTTTTATCAACTAATAATTTTTAAAATCTCATGTAAAGAAACTATGCCTGAGACCATTCTCATGTATAAATTTGTAAAGAAACTATGCCTGAGACCATTCTCATGTATAAATTTGTATATTCATTCATAATTAAAAAAGAAACAATATATTTATCATTATGGAATATATTATCACGGAGTCTAAAATTCATGACGTATTAAATGAACTTATTGAAATCAGGTTTAAAGGAATGGCTTTTAGAAAATTGCCATCTGGTTCTTTGCTTGGATTTCTACCTGAAAATATTGGGTCCGATGATTTTGCGGAAGATTTTACTTTGGTGTATGAAGACGAAGATGTTGTTGATTCAAATAAAAAAGTGTTATGGGTGTATGATGATGACTACGAATACTTTTTAAGTATGATACCACTACCCGAACAAGAAGTTGTCAATTCAATTAAAAAATGGTTTTGGTCAAAAACAAAATTAAAAGCAGATTTAGTATACGTTCAATAATATGAAATACATTATTACAGAATACAAAATGTTTAACGTTTTCTCTAAATATATTGAGAAGAGTCACCCTGAATTATTATCATTAACACATTATCGAAAAGAAACAGATGATGGGTATTATATTAATTATTATAACGAATTAGGAAATCATTATTCAATACTATCTTACTTATCCGAAGAAGAAGATGGTGATAATTTACGTTTACTTATTGTTAAAAGTGAGTTCCCATCAGATATTGAAACTATGTTTGGTCGTAAATATTTATCCTTCCTTAAAGAATGGTTTGAATCCGTTTATAAATTACCTGTCGATACTATTGAAGAAAGAATATGAAATACGTTATAAGTGAAAGTCGATATAATAAAATGGTTTCTGATTATCTAAATGGTGTTGAGTACACTGAATATATTGATGATAGAGAAATATTTTTAGGAAAACCTAATAGCGAATCAGGAGAATATTTGTATGAGAAAGATTCGGGAGAATTACTTGTTAATCCTGAGATTATTACCATGTTAACCAAATTTTTTGGTATGGATGATTTTAAAGCGTATGACTCAATTGAAAATTGGTTCAGCAAAAAATATGATGTGTACATTGATATTACCCGTCCTTGGGATTGGTAATAATTATTATCCTTTATTTTCACACTTAGGAACGTATGTCTTGTATAGGTCGGTAGCAATACCTAAGTAATCATATATCGTACTCCAAATAGTATCCATAACTTTATCGTACATATCATAAATCCCTTGAGTTCTTGGCCACAATTTTGTTCCATGTCCTCCAATAAAATAAACATTAATCTTATAATGAAGGTACGGTTTTTGTCCGTCTAAAACTTCTCTGTCTTTTGGAGCGGTAACTTTAATGTCGCAGATAACATGACTATACTCACTTAGAATAGTTTTCTTCATTAACTTTGTTATAAGGTCCGTATAATCTTTTTCAACTTCTTCTTTAATAACATTATATTGTGACTCGGTAATAACAAAAACACTCTTAACATTCTCATCAAGTTTTTTCTTTTCTTCAAACCACCATTTAGTATTATTATAACTATCAATGGTTGAGTTCCCACAAGTAATTCCACCTTTTAAATAATCGCCAAACATTGTATAAACAAACGATTTTGCCTCTTTACCTACCACATGAAGAAAGTCAGAATCTTCTCCACTAAACGGTTTTTTCATTAAAATTGTAATGTTTGCCGCTTTACCATATTCAGTAGGATATACATCGACTTTAATTCCATGAAAGTCCTCAGGTGTTTTAATATTTTTAAAGTGAGATTCAACCATTTTTTCAATGGTCTTTTCCAATTTGTTACTCTCCATACCAATAAATACTTTTATCTTTGTATTTATCATTATGAAATATTCTATTACAGAATCTAAATTAGAAAGTACTATTTATACCTACATTAATGATTTGTTTGGGGATTTAAATTTTACCGCTTACGAAGATGAGGATGGTAATGAAATGGATTATGCGTTAGAGTTTTATTTTGGTGACTATGGGGACGAAGAAAATGAAGCGTTTCGTTGGTACGATAGTAATTATTTTGTTAGTTATTGTTTAAAATGTCCTATTGTAAAATTTGAAACAGACTTATTAGATAAATTAAACGGTTTGTTTGGTGATAAGTGGGAACACATATTTAAAAAATGGTTTCAAAAAAAATATAATTTAAAAGTTAAAACTATTCAATAACTAATATTCTTCGTCATAAACCTCAACCTCTGTTGCGGTTCTATTATATTTCTCATTGAACCAATCCATAATAACGTATTCATCAATCAATGGAAAAAATCCTTCCATCGTATGAACAAGATTTGAGGATACTTGTAACCTGTTATATGTTTTATGCGAATTAGTCCATACATTTGTTTTGTAAGTGAGGGGGGTTGTTTCCCCGTCTGTGAATGACATTTCATCAAAAGTATAATTATGAACGTCCCACCCTTCAGACATCTTATTCAACATTTCTAATGCGGGTTTTAACATTCTTTCAAACTTAGTAACAGTTTTGTGTTTTGATTCGTCAGATTCATTTATCCTCTCATTAATTGTGTCGTTATGAACCAACTTAACACTACCTCGTCCTGTTAATTTTTGTACTTGGTACTGGAGTTCCCATATTAAATTATCAATATTTTGATACCTAATAGATTCGACATGGAAATTTAAAAATAAAACGATGATTCCCTTGTCAATTTTATAATCAACAACTTTAACCTCATTGGTTGATGACAATTCATCACACGCTTCGAAATTAACAATCTCTTCGGCATCAGCTCCTCTTTCTTCTTGTTCATCACATTTTTCTTTAAGGACCGATAATGAACTATCAATTAACTTTTGAAATGTTGTTTGTCTATCGTCTTCTTTCAAGATTTTGAAACGTAATTCCGATGGTATGTTATTACCTTCATCAGATTCATTGATGTTTTGTTTTGACTCCCAAACTTCTTTTAAATAATCATAAAAATTACTACGAACATATTGGATTATCTGATTTCTAAATATAACCTTTTCATCTCCTGTTAAATTAAGTTCGTTCGCTATTTCGGTACCAACATAATCAGATATATGTAATCTAAAATGTTCAAAAGGTATAAATTGGAGGCTAAATTCATCCGTAAACCTATTTTGAATTATTGAATCTAATTTTTCTTTCATAATAGATTCTCTTCTACGCAAATGAACATTATTTTCTTTTATAATCCTAAAACGTAATAAAGGTTTACCGTTAATTGTTACATCACCCTTTTCATTTTTACCAATGGTCTTAACAACAACTTTTTTATTCTTAAACTTACCTCCCATGATAGTATCACCAACCTTGATATCAAGTTTAATCATTTCACTAATATCTTCTTTATAATCGATTGTTTGATTAGAAACAATAAAAACCTCATCACTTAAAAACTGAGATAGGTCATCCGCTAAAGCATCGAACAAAACATAATGATTTGACAAATCATCGTTATCGGACTCAAAGGAATCCCAACCTTCTTTCATATAGCTATCCAAATAAATTGTATATTCGTTATTGTCGTATTGTATATCTTGAACTTTTAATTTCTCAATGTCATTAAGAGATTTATGGTAATTGAAGTGGTCATCCTTCTCATATTCGTCCATATTGTCCCACGTATCATTAATAATAACCTTTCTTCTGTTGAAGTTATTGTCAATCATTGATTGAATTACTTTTTCTTGTTGGTTTTCAGTTATTATATATTTCATTTCTTTTTTAAATTATATGCCTCTTCCAACAGTTCCTCCATTGACCATTGAGTGTACATGGGTTTTAGACCCCTCAAATTATAGGTCTCCTTCAACCAGTATCTTATAACATCTCGTGTTTGTGGGTATTCCATACCAAACATGAATTTTAAAAATACCCAAATTCTATCGTAATTTATATTAATAAACTCATTACTTGAATGTTGGTAATAATAAAATAACGGTTTTTGGTCTTTATCAACATAAAATGTTCTATCATCTTTAACCAACTTAGTTAAATCGCCAAAGTTATTATTTAACCATTTTAAGGCCACCTGATTTATTTTATTTTCTGTTATCATATATTTCATTAGTAAACATATTCATCATTATCAAAGGTTACCACCTCTGTTATATGGTTTAAACCATCAAAATTTTCTTTAAACCACCTAACTAAATGTTCCTGAATTTCATCAAAACCATCCATAGAAAACATATTATATATTCCCTCATATAGTTTTTCATCCATCATAACTTCAATCTCTTGTGACGTTCTATTAAAGAATATAATTACGATAGAGTTTTTCGACTTATCCACAAAATCAACTCTACCAGAACCACCATGATTACTAACAGTTTCATCTAAACTCATAATGTTTTTTGTTAAGTAGTCATCAATCATCCTATATCTTTGCGACTCAGTTATAAGGTATTTCATATTATAAATCAACCTTTACCATGTTATAGAAAAACTCACTAACCTCTGATGGTTTTGTAATTCTTCCTTGTCTTATCACGTTTCTAAATTGTGATATCATTCCCTTTAGTTGTGCCGTTGGTACGTTTTTATACATACCTTTGAATGTCGCATCTTCCTGTGGAATAAATCCTAAATTAACAAACTCTCTAACTTTTTTTCTTGCAAATTCATCCGCAACAAGTTCTGTCTTCTTCATAAATTCTGCGGCTTCTTCAATACTAGTGTCTCCAACATAAACCGAATACATTGTTTCTTCACCATACTTTTTAAATTGGTATTGATGTGCTATCTCATGAAATAATATAAATAAGAACATCCCTAAAGAATTATTAAAAACTCTTGGTGATATCACAACTCTATCGGCTAACGCTAACGCTTCACCCATTTTAATATTTTGGACCATAATTTTCTTACAGTCAGAATTTAATATGAATTGTTTTATCTTTTCAATAAAATCATCATCAATATTATATTTTTCTTTAACTTTAACTAAAAACTCATCAAGACCCGATGTTTGTTCTAAGACTAAGTTATATTGAGTTTCATTCAAAATATATTTCATATTAATAAATACTTGATTCGGGGATTACGGATTAGTTTTATATAAAATAAGTGTATTTATGTTATATGAATAAGTTGTCAGAGAAAATAACAGGAATGCTTAACAGTGGTCAAAGCGCCCTTGACATATCAGAATATTTTGGCGGTATTGTTCCGATGTTAAATAAGTGTAAACAAGACCCACAATTAATTAGATTATTACAAAAAAAATTATCGGGTAACATTTCAGGAGTTATTATTGCTAGAGAGGGAGGTAATTTAGACATATATTGGAAAATACCATTCATTGTTACCTCAGTAGATGAAGATGATGGTCATTATAATGTAGGGGTTAATCTCTTAATACCTGAACTAAAATCCTCACAAGAATCAGAACAAGTTGTTTTTTATTGGTTAGACGAGCATCTTGCCGATAATGGTTCTGAATCAGGTACTTTCACTGACAAGTTTCTATCCGATGAAATGTGTTGGGTTAGTTTATCTTACATCAATGGTAAATCTTGGAAACAATTTAATAGGGGAGATGAAGATGAACCGAGTGATGAAGAGTTCTTGGAACTTTTACCTGACAAATATTTCGATTAAATTATTGTCCCAACCTTTTGAACAATATTTTTGATTCTAATCGCATGTTCTTTAGTTCTCTTTAAATAATTCTCCATACAATCAACAATATAAACTTTAGTTGGTTTGTAAGTTTAAATATTCTCATCGTCATAATCGTAATCCTTATTGTCGTTGAATGATTTTAAATTTGCGTTTTCGACTGAGATTCTTGTTATCTCATCTTTGAGTATCTTCATATCATCCAATTTTTCTTGGAATAGTTTGTATGTAAACTCGATAATCATTTTCTCATTATCGGTCAGTTCTTCCCTAACAAATTTAATTTTTCTATCAGGAAACAGTTTGGAGAGAATCAACTCTTCATACTGTTCCTTTAGTGTTTTAAATTTAAACATCTCCCTCATATTCGTCATCTTTTTCTACCTCTTCTTGGCACTTTTCGTTAACATAATTTTGTATTTCTTTCAAAGATTTTAAAAATTGTAATCTAAGTTCATGGAACTTCTCATCTTTAATTTCCTCAAAACTACTGTAATGTTCGAAACAATAGTCAATACCTTCATTGTCCATTCTATATCGAACTGCGTTCCACTCATCTTGTTCTTCGTATGTCATCTTCTTTAGTTTTTAATTTGTTAATTTCAGTTTATACTCATCTTATTCTAAATTGTATGGTTATTCTATGGTAACCCGCCCAATTATTTTCTACTAATACTGTTCTGAACTCCAATTCTGTGTCTTGAATAAAACCATCCTCAACCATTACACCTTCACTACATAATGTCATATTCTCAATCACTCTATTAAATAATCCTGTACCTAAATTGTGTTCGTAAAACTCTGTTGCAAATTTATTATAAACTCTAAAATCGATTTGTTTTTGTTGACTTCTTGTTGCAATTTTGAAGAATGGTTCTGAGTAAAGCGTCCACTTTGTTAAGTCTTTTTTCTTATACTTTTTGACTTCCCTAACTCTACCTGTTTTAAGATGGACAATGTCATACTTACACATACTAGAAGATTCGTCAAGTATGAATAGTTCGGGAAGAAACCTACAGTCTCTCATTTTTTGAGTGAAACTTTTACCTTTACCACTCCATTTAAACTTGGGTGATTTATGTTTAACTATCCATCCGTTTTTGATTAATGATTGTTCAAACAGTTTACCACTTTGAACTCTGTTCTGTACACTCATATTAACACCATTTTATTATTCCGTAAGCAATAAACAAACCTAATGAAATGCTATTCAGGGTCATTAACAGTAATCTTTGTTTAATATCGTTTTTAATTAAATAAGGTATTGTCCATGTAAGTAGAAGAAAAATCCACCCGAGTAAAAAGATAACTTGTAATTTGTCCATAATAATTATTCTAAAACAAATGTAGACATAAAATCTTACATCTTCAAACTATTAATAACTTCTTCTTGAAAAAAGTTTTGGGTTTCGTCATCAACACCTTGTTCTTTAAGGATGTCTTGTAATCTAATATTTTCATCAAACACACTATAGAAATCATATTCAATTAAATACCCTCTACTATCTGTGGCGATTACCCCAAGAAACTCATCACCATCAAATCTAATTTCACCAAAGTACTCAACCTTATCACCATCCATATTCTCTTCAGAAAAAGTAAAGGTCAGTGGTTTACCATTTAATTCATATGTAAATTTCTTACCTTCTCTCTCGTCAACACCGTAATCATCTTGGTCTGAGTATTTAAAGTTAGTTTCATTACCTCCTTGGTTTAAGTGTTTTTGAAAGAAGTTCAGTTTCCTTCTATCTGAAGAGTTTAGTTTTTCCCCTTTACTAATTTTGTCCAAAATGTCGTCAACGTTTTCAACAATTTGTCTATATTGATTTTCAGTTATAATATATTTCATGATTATAAATATCTTTCAATATATTTATAGTTATGCCAAAGAAGAAATCTATAAAAGATATCTCAGGAGACAAATGAAATATATAATCTCAGAAAATAAATTAAACAACGTTGTGTCAAGTTGGATGAATCAAAACTTCAGTTCAGACGAATTGGAAATTGTTAAATCTGAAGAATATCCAGATTCAATTTTTTTTAAAAAAAATGGAAAAGTTGTGATGGAACAGAATAAAAAAAA
>Ga0181350_1000210_pt1 | contig 17684 bp, 12 predicted proteins | sample Su13VDMM110DCMD_FD_130105 | JGI IMG/M metagenome (GOLD analysis project Ga0181350, IMG submission 130105) | Freshwater viral communities from Lake Michigan, USA - Su13.VD.MM110.DCM.D | ecosystem: Environmental > Aquatic > Freshwater > Lake | place: USA: Michigan | collected 2013-07-16
AGGATATTATAAAAAAAACAATATTTATTGATAAACAATATTGTGAATACATCTCTAAAAAATCTACAAATACAAAGACTAGTCCAAGAATACACTTTCCTTATGTTAGATGACCAATATAAAAAAGAGGTTGTTAATACATACCAAAAAGATTTCTTAAATTTAGTTAATGGTAAGATAGAATTACCTGAAGTTGTTGAACCTGAAGAAAGTGAAAAACAAGAAGAAAAACAAGAGGAAAGTCGCGAACAAAGTGAAGAACAAGAAAAGATAAAGAAGAACCCGATTGTTAATCCTGATATTGTAAGTAAGGCAACAAAAGATAAGGTTAAAAAAATATTTAGGGATATTGCTAAACTAACTCACCCTGATAAGGTTGATGATGAAAAATTAACAACATTATATATTGAGGCAAAAGTTGCTTATGATAATTACGACTTATTTGAGTTGTATTTCATCTCAAATAAATTAAATATCATCCTTGATTTGGGTGAAGATGATATCAATGTATTAACCACCTTGATTGACCATAAAAAACAATCTCTTAAAGGTATTGAGACCTCATTTATATGGAAATGGGTTCACTCCAATGATGAAACCGAAAAGGAAAGATTAATTAACGACTTCGTTGAAATTAATTATAAACAATACAAAAAATAAGGTGTAAGACTTATAAATGTAAATTATAAGTCTCCAGTCTTATTTATATAAATTAGTTGTTTCATCATACTCCAATCCGTGATTTCCACCATTAAATAAATTATGAATTAACATATCATAAGTTTCAATTAATTTTGGGTTATCGGCAGAGTATCTCCACAACACTTTATCGTTTCTTTTATTATATTCATCAAGATTTTTATCGTGATTTTCTAATATCCAGTTTAATTGTTTCGCACCATCTTTTGTATCACTACCCTCATAATAATAACCAAGGTCTTTACACATTGGAGCATTATGTAATACAGGGTAACCCATATAAGCAACATCCAAATAGATGTAGTTTAACGGGTTCAATAATTGATGACAAATTAAAATATCCATATATTGACTTACAACATATGCCGTTTGATATCTTTTCTCTGAAGTTAATTTATTATCTTTATACATATCAAATGACTTTAATAATGACATAAATCCGTTGTGCTTAACCAAAGTTTCAGAATTGCTTATCATCATCTTATGTATCTTTTCTTTTCCTATATCGGTCCTATACGCTTCCTCGGCTATCATAATTGGTAATAAACAAAACTTAACAACATTCAAGTTCGGTTCCATAACTCCCAACATCTTCTTTTCCTTATTCGGATTGTAAGCATAACCTTTAGCGAATTTTCCAGCCTTATAACCTCTCTCAACATCAACTAACGCTGATAAAAGATATTCCTGATGCCATAGAAACGGTACAATAAGTGAATTAGCTCTATATAAAGTATGGTAATAACCCTGATTAGTCTCGTGTTGTTGAGGTATATACCATACCTCATCAAATTCAGTTTCATATTGACTTAATCCTGGGGGATTTTCCTTGAATAAAATATCTTCCATAGCCAATATATAATTGTTTCCACATTTATACGATACTATCTTCTTATTCTCCATACTCTTGAAGTCCTGAAGTATTTTTGCTGTAACTTGAGAACCCATTACAATCATCAAGTCAATTTCTTTATACTTATCATCAATATAATGAATATCAATGTTTTTTAGATAATCCGGTTTATCCGTAAAATCAACTTTCATCGTGTTTAATAAACAAACCTCGTAATTTTTTTGAGATTTTTTTAATAACTTTAATAGAATTAATATATTCAACTTAATCCCATTAGTCCAAATAGATTCCGTATTTGATTTTAATCCTATCGTAATTCCAATTTTTAACTTTTCCATATCAATAATTATATTAATTATTACAAATTTTTATATAAATTTGTTGTTTCATCATAAATTAATTCGTGGTTTCCTCCGTTGAATAAATTATAGATTAATTTGTCATATGTTGTGACCAATTCAGGGTTATTAACTGAATACCTCCATAGAGCTTTTTTATTCTTTTCATTATACTCATCAATATGATTATCGTGGTTCTCCAATATCCAATTCAATTGTTTTGCACCATCTTTCGTATCACTACCCTCATAATAATAACCCAAATCTTTACACATAGGTGCGTTATGTAATACCGGATAACCCATATATGCAACATCCAAATAGATGTAATTCAAAGGGTTTAGTAATTGGTGGCATACAACAACATCCAAATACTGACTTACCATATAAGAAGTTTGATATCTAGCATCAGCACTTATCTTACCATCAGTATGTAAATCAAAAGTTTTTATGATTGATAAAAACTCCTTATGTTTTGATATGTTTTCAGAATTAGTTATCATCATTTTCTCAATCTTATTTTTCCCTATTTCAGTTCTATAAGATTCTTCAACTATCATTGTTGGTATTAAACAATATTTTACAATATTTAGATTTGGTTCCATAGTCCCAATAACCTTCTTCTCTTTTGTTCTATCATACTTAAACCCTTTCTTAAACTTCCCTTGAACATACTCCTTCTCTATATCAACAATAGTATCAATCAAATAAGACTGATGCCATACAAAAGGAACAATTAAGGACCTGGTTCTATGTAAGGTCTGATAATACCCACAATTTGTTTCGTGTTGTTGGGGAACATACCAAATCTCATCTAACTCTGTCTCATACTGAAACGGACTATCTATACTCGGTTTAAATAATACATTTTCTGTATGTACAATGTAATTATTACCACATTTATACGCAACAACTCTTTTGTTCGGTAATGACCTGAAATGTTTTAAGTATTTCTCGTGTACTTGAGCACCCATAGTGATTATTAAATCCATTTCTTCGTATTTATCCTCAAATTTATAAACATCAACACCTTGTAAAAATTTAGGTTTCTTTATTGATAAATCTAAATCCGTGGAGTTTAATAAACAGACTTGATAGTTTTTTAGTGATTTTTTTAATAATGTAGTAAAGATTAAGGTATTAAGTTTAATACCATTAGTCCATATAGAATCTTCTTGAGTTAAGATTGTAATAGTTATACCTATTTTAATGTTATTCATAAATTAATTATATAACTTATAAATATAAAAAAAACCCTATTTTTACATAGGGTTTTTAGTTTTAGTATAAATAAGTTATTACACTATAGGTTCTTCAATGATTAATTCATTTTCTTCAACCCACATAGAATAATCACCTTCCAAAGGAACATAGATTTTCTTTGTTCTGATTTCTGGAGTTTCGTTTTTATTTACTAGTTCTTTTCCAGCCTCAGCTGTAACTTCAATGTAAAAATCTTCTATAATTTGTACTGTCATGGTTTTTAGTTTTTAATTTATTATTATTATTATTATTTATGCTATAGTCCAACCTTTAGCTGTAGCTATTAGTCTTTCAGCACCCGTCAATGATAAATATCCAGGGTTAGCCGAAACTGTAATAGTTTTAGATGTAACTCCACTCGCTAGTCCGTTAAACACTTCAACTATCATAGCTCTTCCTAAGTTTTTATTAGCTAAAGATAGAGAAGCTCTAACATTTGTAAAAGGAGCTCTAGCCATCACAGTACTCACCATAGTGGAAAGTGTAGTTCCAGCATTTAAGTTAAGGGCTGGAAGTGTTCTTAAAGAGAAGTTATTTCCACCAAAAAAGGTTGTAAAGTTAACAGCTTTAGAAACATCCATACCACCAACATTTTTTAACGTGTTAGTATTATTAAAGAATGAAGTCAAGTTACAGTTTGTATTACCAAGAGTTATTGCAGGAAAGTTATCCAATAAGTAACAGTTCAAAAACGCACTTGTGGCAGTTGTCGCAGCACTCATATTTAGATTTGCAACGGTTTTTAAACTAATGCAGTTATTTGCAAAGTTGTTAAAGTTGGTGCCAGAACGAGTATCAATCAGTGGTATTTCAGTTAAACTAGTACAGTTTTGAAACATACTCGAAAAGTCGGTATTTAACCTCATATCAAAAGCTGGAACTGTTTTTAACTTAGTGCATGTATTAAACATACTAGCAACAGTACCTACTTTACTGAAGTTGTAGTTTGGAACTTCTTCTAAACTAGGACAGTTGAAAAACATCTGAGTAGCATTAAGTACATTACTAGTATCAAATAGATTTACAGAAATTAAAGAAGGACAGCTTGTAAACATATAGGAAGTATTGTTAATACCCGTAAATGGTGCTGTAATATTAACAGCTTTTAACCCAGCTAAACTAGAAAAAATACCAGAAAAACTTGATGCCGCAACACCTATACTACTTATTGTAACTTTCTCAAGCCAAGAAGATTTTACGTTATTACCACTTGCCGAAATAGTTAAATAAGATATAAGGTATGGCATGTTTATTAAAAATTCCAACCAAGTTACTTTTTTTGTCACAATAGTACCTACCACACTATGTGAAAGACAAGTATTTATCCCTGTTAGGTTACCAGTTAGAGGTGTTACTCTAACTAAAACTTGTTTGTAGCCCCTGCTGCATAATGTAGAATCGCTTATCGAAGAATAAGTATATTGGTATTCTGCGTTCGTGTTGCTAGCGTGAGTAGTTATAGTGCCATCGCCCCAATCCACTTGATAATTACCAGTGCTCGTTGCGGCCTTTAAAGCAACATAATTACTATCGTTGTTAAGAACTGCAAATAAACCTACAAATGTTTGTGCACTTGAAGCTACCGTAGGCATTGTTAACCAATCACTTGGTCTTGTATATGTTGTTGCCATATATTTTTGTTTTATTTAGTTTTTATTATTATTATTATTATTATGCGATAGTCCATCCTTTAGCTGTAGCTATTAGTCTTTCAGCAGATGTTAATGAAGCGTATCCAGGATTACCAGAAACTGTAATAGTTTTTGCTGTAACACCACTTGCTAATCCGTTAAATATATCCACAATCGCAGTTCTTGATAACATCTGATTCACAAATGAAAATGTATTTCTGATGTTAATAAAAGGAGCTTTAGTAATACCATTTGTACCAGCGAACATACCAGTAAATGTAGTTCCAGCTGTTAAATTTAACGCTGGCAATTCGTTTAACGATGGGCAATTCGCAAAAGCGTTAGTAAAAGTGGCAACTTTTTGAGTATCTAACAATGGTATAGTTTTCAGGTTATTACAACCATTAACCATATCAGTGAAATTAATTGCCAACGAAGTGTTAAAAGAAGGTATTTCAGTTAACACTAAACATTGAGAAAACATAGCGTTCAAACCTGTACCTTTACTAGTGTCAAAAAGCGGCACTGTTTCTAAAGAATAACATGCGTTAAACATACTAGCAAAATTTAGACAATTTGTAGTCGTTAAACCAGCTATGGTTGTAAGATTATAACAATTGGTAAATAATCCGCTTAAAGTTGTAGCATTACCAAAATTAAGAGCTGGGACAGATGTCAGCGAAATACAATTGACAAACATACTAGAACCATTGGTTACTGACCCAAAGTTGAAACTAGGTACTGTTTCCAATGAGTGACAACTCTCAAACACACTATTAGCTGTTATAACATTTGACGTATCAAACAATGGTACTGTTTTTAAACTCCAACAATTCATAAACATTTGTGTCATAGTTGTGACACTAGTTGTTGTAGCATTGATAACAACTTCTTGCAACGAATAAAAGGTGGCAAACTGGTAATTAAAGTTTGAAAAATTACTAGCCAATTTATTAAGAGTAACTTTTTCAACCCATGTCTGATAAGCACCATTTGATATACTACCTCTGTTTAACGATAATAACGTACAATTTGGTAGATTAACATGATACTCTAACCAAGTATATAAAAAGTTTGTTGCGGAAGCAAGTGCTGTGTGTGGTCTAACCGTATGTAGTTGAGTTATAGTAGCACCAGTTACTTTTACAACAACTTGTTTATAACCTCTACTACATAGTGTAGATTCACTAATAGCCGAATATTCATACTTCTTTTCTGCATTAGTACCACTAGCATGAGTAGTTGTAGTACCATCACCCCAATCAACGGTATAGTTACCAGTTGATGTTACCATCAAAGCAACATAATTACTATCGTCATTGGTAATTGCTAATAACCCTGTAAACTGTTCCGTACTGTTTGTTGGTGCATTTAACGCTAACCAATCAGTAGGACGAGTCCAATTAGAGGTTTGGATAAAGGCTCTAACACCCCATATTCCTCTTCCATTTATTACTGCCATATTTATTTTTATTTTTATTAAAGTTTATTTATTAGAAAAAAAAACATTAAAGGGGAGGAAGTTAATCCCCCCCAATTTAATGTTCTTAAAATCAATTATTAGTATACACCGTAAGCATTTACTTTACTTCCACTAAGTGGAGCTTCAATAAATTCAAAACCTGTAACCATACCATTACTTGTAGTTAATGTATAATCATCACTAACAATTTGTAATAGACCATTCAAGTAAACAGCTTCAGAGTTAGTTCTAACCGCACTCGCTAATGTAAATACAAGGTTAGTTCCGTTAATTGCACCACTTACAGCAACTTTCTTATCGTAAATGTTAGCGAAGTTAGTAGATAAAGATAGTTCAGCAGAGATAGCTCTACTTTCTTCAGCGTTAACATCAGCAATTCTGTTAGAAATTTCAGAAGATAAATCATTAGTCAATACTAATTCAGCAGAGATAGCTCTACTTTCTTCAGCATTTACATCAGCGATTCTGTTAGAAATTTCAGTTGAAAGGTTAGTTGCAGCAGTAGCAGTTAATCCAGTGATAGCACCATTCAATGTTCCATCAGCAGATTGGAAAGCGGCAACGATTTCAGTTAATGAGTCTAAAGCAGCTGGGTCAACGTTAGAGATAACATTATTTACTTTACTATCTAATGAAGCTTCAGCAGAAGTTGCACGAGAAACCTCAGTAGATACGATTGTAGCTAAAGAAGTATCACCAGCGATTCTACTAGAAATTTCAGAAGAAACTGAAGTAGTCAATGAAGCTTCAGCAGAAGTAGCACGAGAAACTTCAGTAGATACATTAGTAGCTAAAGAAGCATCAGCAGCAGTTCTAAGTGAATTTGCAGCAGTAATACTTGTAGCTAAAGAAGTATCAGCATCAACAACGTATTTTTTAGTGATTAAAGATAGGTCACCAAATCCAGCTAAAGTAGCAGGTTGAGCGCCAACATTAATTAACCCACCAAAAGTACGAGTTCCTCCACTTGGAGCAGCAACTGTAGCAGTCATCTGAACTAAGTTAGTCACAGCATCAAGTTCAATAGTAACACCATCAGTTTGAGGTAAAGCACTAATTTCAGTAGCCAAAGAAGCGTCAGCAGCAGTTCTAAGTGAATTTGCAGCAGTAACACTTGTAGCTAAAGAAGTATCAGCAGAAGCTCTTGCAACCAATTCAGAAGAAAGACCAGCGGCGATAGAAGTATCAGCAGAAGCTCTCGCAACCAATTCAGTAGAAAGACCAGCAGCGATAGAAGTATCAGCGGAAGCTCTTGCAACCAATTCAGAAGAAAGGTTAGCGGCGATAGAAGTATCAGCAGCAGTTCTACTTGAAACTTCAGAAGAAACAGAAGTAGTTAATGATAATTCAGAAGAAGTAGCACGAGAAACTTCAGTAGATACATTGTTAGTCAATGATAACTCAGAAGAAGTTGCACGAGATGCTTCAGAAGAAACTGAAGTAGTCAATGACAATTCAGCTGCGATAGCTCTACTTTCTTCAGCATCAACATCAGCAATTCTGTTAGAAATCTCAGCAGATAAGTTAGCAGCAGCAGTTGCAGTTAATCCTGTAATAGCACCATTTAATGTACCATCAGCAGATTGAAAAGCAGCAACGATTTCAGTTAATGAATCAATAGCTTCTGGAGCAACGTTAGATGTGATGAAATTAATTTGGTTTTGTAAAGACAAATCACCAGAAACTCTATAAGAAGCTTCAGCAGTTACAGCAGCACCTCTATCAGAAACTTCAGTTGAAAGATTATTAGTTAATACTAATTCAGCAGAGATAGCTCTACTTTCTTCAGCATTTACATCAGCAATTCTGTTAGAAACTTCAGCAGATAAATTGTTAGTTAAAGACAATTCAGAAGATGTTGCACGAGATGCTTCAGCAGATACATTATTAGTTAAAGATAATTCAGCTGCAGTAGCTCTACTTTCTTCAACGTTAACGTCAGAGATACGAGCAGATACTTCACTAGATAAATCATTTGTTAATGACAATTCAGCCGCAGTTGCACGAGAAGCCTCAGCACTTACATTATTAGTCAATACCAATTCAGCAGAGATAGCTCTACTTTCTTCAGTGTTAACATCAGCAATTCTGTTAGATACTTCAGAAGATAAGTTGTTAGTCAATACTAACTCAGCAGAGATAGCACGAGACTCTTCAGTGTTAACATCAGAAATACGAGCAGAAACTTCAGTAGTTAAGTCGTTAGCCAATGATAATTCTCCTGATTGAGCTCTTGAAACTTCAGTTGAAAGATTATTTGTTAAAGCTAATTCAGCAGCTGTAGCACGAGATGCTTCAGTTGATAAATTGTTAGTTAATACTATTTCAGCAGAGTTAGCTCTACTTTCTTCAGCATTAACGTCAGCAATTCTGTTAGAAACTTCAGCAGATAAATTGTTAGTTAAAGACAATTCAGAAGAAGTAGCTCTTGAAGCTTCAGCTGAAAGGTTAGCCGCAGCCGTTGCAGTCAATCCGGTGATAGCACCATTCAATGTACCATCAGCTGATTGGAACGCAGTAACAATTTCAGTTAATGAGTCAATAGCCGCAGGGTCAACATTAGATGTAATGAAGTTAATTTGATTTTGTAAAGACAAATCACCAGCAACTCTATAAGAAGCTTCACCGTCAATAGCGACACCTCTACCAGATACTTCAGTAGACAAGTTGTTAGTTAATACTAATTCAGCAGATTGAGTTCTACTTTCTTCAGCATTAACATCAGCTATACGAGCAGATACTTCAGTTGACAAGTTATTAGTCAATACTAATTCTGCAGAGATAGCACGAGACTCTTCAGTGTTAACGTCAGCAATACGAGCAGAAACTTCAGTTGAAAGATTATTAGTTAATACTAATTCAGCAGAGATAGCTCTACTTTCTTCAGCATCAACATCAACAATTCTGTTAGAAACTTCAGCAGATAAATTGTTAGTTAAAGACAATTCAGAAGAAGTAGCTCTTGAAGCTTCAGCTGATACATTATTAGTTAAAGATAATTCAGCTGCAGTAGCTCTTGACTCCTCAACATCAACATCAGAAATACGAGCAGACACTTCAGTTGATAAATTGTTAGTTAATACTAACTCAGCTGATTGAGCTCTAGACTCTTCAGTGTTAACATCAGCAATTCTGTTAGAAACTTCAGAAGATAAGTTATTAGTCAATACTAACTCAGCAGATAGAGCACGAGACTCCTCAGCATCAACATCAGCAATTCTGTTAGAAACTTCAGCGGATAAATTGTTAGTTAAAGACAATTCAGCAGAAGTTGCACGAGACGCTTCAGCAGACAAGTTAGCAGTAGCCGTAGCTGTTAAACCTGTGATAGCACCATTTAATGTTCCGTCAGCAGATTGGAAAGCGGCAACGATTTCAGTTAATGAATCAATAGCAGCGCCATCAACATTAGATGTAATGAAGTTAATTTGATTTTGTAAAGACAAATCACCAGAAACTCTAGCCGAAACTTCACCATCAATAGCAACACCTCTACCAGATACTTCAGTAGACAAGTTGTTAGTTAATACTAATTCAGCAGAGATAGCACGAGACTCTTCAGTGTTAACGTCAGCAATTCTATTAGAAACTTCAGCTGAAAGGTTGTTAGTTAATACCAATTCAGCAGAGATAGCTCTACTTTCTTCAGCATTAACGTCAGCAATTCTGTTAGAAACTTCAGTTGAAAGGTTATTAGTTAAAGATAATTCAGAAGAAGTAGCTCTTGAAGCTTCAGCAGATACATTATTAGTTAAAGATAATTCAGCAGCTGTAGCTCTTGAAGCTTCAGAAGACAAGTTGTTAGTTAATACCAATTCAGAAGAGATAGCTCTACTTTCTTCAGTGTTAACGTCAGCAATTCTGTTAGATACTTCAGAAGATAAGTTGTTAGTCAATACTAATTCAGCTGAAATCGCTCTACTTTCTTCAGCGTCAACATCAACAATTCTGTTAGATACTTCAGAAGATAAGTTTTGAGTCAATACTAATTCAGCAGAAGTAGCACGAGATGCTTCAGTTGAAAGGTTAGCAGCAGCAGTTGCAGTCAATCCAGTGATAGCACCATTTAATGTTCCGTCAGCAGATTGGAAAGCGGCAACGATTTCAGTTAATGAATCAATAGCTGCTGCATCTACATTAGAAGTAATGAAGTTAATTTGGTTTTGTAATGATAAATCTCCAGCAACTCTGTAAGAAGCTTCACCGTCAATAGCAACACCTCTACCAGACACTTCAGTAGACAAGTTGTTAGTTAATACTAATTCCGCAGAGATAGCTCTACTTTCTTCAGTGTTAACGTCAGCAATACGAGTAGAAACTTCAGTTGAAAGATTATTTGTTAAAGATAATTCAGCAGCTGTAGCACGAGATGCTTCAGAAGATAAATTGTTAGTCAATACTAACTCAGCAGATTGAGCTCTACTTTCTTCAGCGTCAACATCAGCAATTCTGTTAGATACTTCAGTTGATAAATTGTTAGTTAAAGACAATTCAGCGGCTGTAGCACGAGACGCTTCAGAAGATAAGTTGTTAGTTAACACCAATTCAGCTGACATAGCACGAGACTCTTCAGCATTTACATCAACAATTCTGTTAGAGACTTCAGCAGACAAGTTGTTAGTTAACACTAACTCAGCAGAAGTAGCACGAGATGTTTCAGAAGATAAGTTAGCAGTAGCTGTCGCAGTTAAACCTGTAATAGCCCCATTTAATGTTCCGTCAGCAGATTGGAAAGCAGCAACGATTTCAGTTAACGAATCAATAGCTGCAGCATCTACATTAGAAGTAATGAAGTTAATTTGGTTTTGTAATGATAAATCACCTTCAACACGGAAAGAAGATTCAGCATCAACATCAGCAATTCTGTTAGATACTTCAGTTGAAAGGTTGTTAGTCAATACCAATTCAGCAGATTGAGCTCTACTTTCTTCAGCATTAACATCAGCGATTCTGTTAGACACTTCAGTTGACAAGTCGTTAGTCAAAGAAAGGTCACCTGAAATTCTATTAGATACTTCACCTGATAAATTGTTAGTCAATACTAACTCAGCAGATTGAGCTCTACTTTCTTCAGTGTTAACATCAGCAATTCTGTTAGATACTTCAGAAGATAAATTGTTAGTTAAAGACAATTCAGCAGAAGTAGCTCTTGAGGCTTCAGAAGATAAGTTGTTAGTCAATACTAACTCAGCAGAGATAGCACGAGACTCTTCAGCATTTACATCAGCAGTTCTATCAGATACTTCAGTAGAAAGTTTACCTTCTAAAGATGTTTCAGCAGATTGTACACGTACTTTTTCAGTAGATACGTTAGCAACTACTTCAGCAAATGAGTCAATTGATGCTAAATCTGTGTTAGCAATGATGTAAGATACTTCAGTAGATAATACTGTAGTGATTGATTGTTCAGCTCCTTGAGCCCTAGAAACCTCAGAAGAAAGGTTTGCAGTTAAACCAGACAAATCTTGTACTAATCCCGGAATATCCGCTTTAACAATACCAGATGGTGAAGTGATTATTGGAGATGAAAGGACTAAGTCAGACTGTTTGTCTAAGATAATTTTAGTTTTTGCCATTTTGTTTTGGAAAATTATAAAAGTTTATTTAATAATTAAAAACCAAAAAAAATATTACAAGTTGTACAATAAGTTCTTTAAGTTTTTAATAGCGTTCGTGTACGCCAGAGGTTCGCAAGAACCATTTTCCGTTAAATATTCATTTACATTAGATAGTAGTTCAGGGGTTTCGTTAAATATAAAGTTGGATTTTGTTTTATTTTTTTCCACTGTATATTTATTCCCCTTCACTTTGAGGTAGGCTGATAAATACAAATCTGAAGTTACATAATTGTTAGATTGATTCATATACATATATTTCTGTTACATATAAATAGTTAGTTTTTAAGTAAAAAACTATTTATTTTTATTTATTTTTATTTATTTTTAATTATATTTGTTATTTTTTTTAAACTCTACGATAAGAACATTTTAGAGTCATTCCCTCCATTGGAGAATCATAAAAAGTTATCGTTGAATCAATAATAGTGTAATCATTGTCCAAACCCGACTCTTGAAGAAGTCCATTAAGATACAGATGTTCACTTCCTGGAATTGGTGTATATGCAAGGGTATAAACATTATTTTCACCATTAATTAAACCACCCGGAATTTCCTTATCAACAAACCTAACTCTCGTTAAGTCTAATTCCTCCCAATCCGTTTCATCACCAACCCATTCAACATTTTTCAACTTATAATAAGTCAATCCCCCATCCACACCGACAATCATACCGGCTCGTCGTCGTTCAGATGAGATACAAATGAGTTCATCCATGTTATTAACGTTCCTAAGACCGTCAACACCATAAATTGGGTCGGTAACCGCGTAAGTATCATCAGTGTGCATAGGGCTTAAATACCCCATAACACCAACACCACCTATATGTTTAAATAATGACATTTCTTAATATAAATTTTTTAATTGCAAATCCAAATATCAACATATGCACTTGTCATAACGAATGTTCTATAAACATTATACGTTGCGTTTATCCCATTAAGGTCAATAATAATTTCACCTTGGTTTATCATAGGTACAACATAATCGGAACATTCACTAACATTATTTCTAAATGTTTCAGGTTGTACCATACTTGTTGGCACAATTACATAACCATAACCTAAACCATTTGGTAATTGCAAATAAGACTCAACAATTTGTCGTCTACTTGATAGAGCTAATTCTTGAGCGTCCTCACTTGTTATTGTCGGACTCGCAAACTTACCATAATAAACAAATGGCATCGTAGGTTCAGGACAACTATTATCAACACACGGATTTGCGATGGTAATAATAACCCCCTCGTCACCACTTGGTTCTCTACCACAAACAAATAATGTTGTTTCCGGATTAATACTATAATTTAACACAAAACCATTACATTGTGTATAACTGAAATTTAATATTTCACTTGTTGGGTTATCAAATGTTATACAATTACAATTTACAACCATTGTAGGGGTTGGTGTTGGTGTCATAGTTGGAGTAGGAGTCGGAGTATAACAAGTATATAAATGAAATGTATTACATCCGGCCGCATCTGTAACAACAACCAATAATTCTTGAGTTCCCAATAATTGAATTGGAACATCTAATGTTATGGTTGGTGGAGTCCCAACAACACCCGATAAAACTGGATAACAATAAGTTTTTGTAATATCACACATCGTAATATTATACGGTGAATGGCCACTTAATGTTGTTATCTCAATTTGTTGCATAATTATAAATATTAACCTTTTTGAAAATTAAAATTTATTAATTATACTATTTTTACAATGACCCCCCTTAAACCAATATCGGGCATCAATAACCCATAATATACCTACTAATATTTTTCCACCAATAGATAAAGTATTATTAATTTGGTTTTTACCCAATGCTGAAGATAGAGTTTCTTTCTTCACACCAAATGAATAACCATGTTTATTTTTTAATAAAGTGTTCCATAAAATTGGAAATGATACGTTTGCAAAAATATCAATTTGTTGTGCTAACATTAAGAAATTAGAATTAACTGATTTCCATAATCCTCTTACTCTTATGGTCTTATATAATACCACTAATAAATTTGCCATTGCTACAATGGGGAATAAAAGTGCCGCTATAATATATAATAAAATTCCTAACATTAATTATCTAATTGTTTCCACGCACTTCCGTTCCATCCAAAGAAGTGATTATTTACTGGGTCATAAACCATTGTTCCTGCACCACCTGTTGGAACAGGAGTTACATCATTGTTTGTTAAGTTAGTATATGTTGAAGCTCCAATTTTAACAGCCCCTACAACATCTAAACTTTCAGTTGGTGTTACAACACCAATACCTATTTTGCCTGTCGCGGTTGCACCTGTTGAAGGGTTACCACCAGTTGTTGAATAAGTATTAATACCAAATAATACACCACCAATATTAATACTATTTGTTGTACCACTTGGTAATGTTATATTTTTACCAATAATAATATTATTCGCTCCAATACTATAACCTGAAAAACTCATTCCAACATTATAACCAAATAAATTAGAATAATCACTTGTTGTTACACCACTACCGGCATTATAACCAATAAAGTTAGAGTAATCAGAACTAGAATCTCTTCCTGCATAATAACCAATAAAGTTAGCGTAAATAGAACTAGAACTTCTACCAGCACTATTTCCAATAAAATTAGAATCTGTTGAACCTGTTGATTCATAACCAGCGGCAAAACCTATAAAATTACCATAAGTATTACCACTTGATTGATAACCCGCTTGAGTTCCAATAATATTAGCATATGTATTTCCAGTTGATTGATAACCAGCGTTTAATCCGATAAAGCTACTATAAGTATTATTACTTGATTCGTAACCCGCATTATTACCAATAAAATTAGAATAATAAGAACTATTCGCACTTCTACCAGCATATAAACCAATAAATGTACTATTATACACTGTTGTCGCACTAACACCAGCACCTCTACCAATAAAATTAGAATATATGGCATCACTTGAATAAGCACCCGCATCTCTTCCAATAAAGTTACCATAATCAGAACTAGCACCATAACCAGCAGCACCACCAATAAAATTAGAATATGTTACTCCTGTCGCATTTCTACCAGCATTAGCACCAATAAAGTTTGAATAGGTTAAAGTAGAGGCGCTATACCCAGCACCTGTACCAATAAAATTAGAATAATCAGTGTTTAAGGTGTATTGACCAGCAAGATAACCTATAAAGTTTGATTGTGTCGTACCAATACTTTGTTCACCAGCGCGAGTCCCGAAAAAGTTATTATATGTCGCATTTGTCGCACCATTACCAGCATACTGACCCATCATATTTGAATATGAAGACCCTGTTGCTCCATAACCAGCACTAAAACCAAAAAAGTTAGAGAATTGTGAACTACTTGCACCATAACCAGTACTACCCCCAATAAAGTTTGAATAATCAGAATTACTAGCATCTCTACCAGCTCTTTCACCAATAAAATTAGCGTATGTTGAACCACTTACTTGATAACCAGCCGCAGGGCCAATAAAATTACTATTACTATTACCACTACTTTGATAACCAGCATTACCACCAATAAAATTTGAACTACCAGAATCAATCGCTCCATAACCCGCACCAAAACCAAAGAAGTTTGAAAATGTAGTTCCTGTAACACTTTGACCAGCATTATAACCTATAAAGTTTGAATAGGTTGAATTATCAGAATTATTACCAGCATTAAAACCAATAAAATTAGAATAACTAGAACCTGTATTTAGATAACCAGCCGCATAACCAATAAATGTAGAACCTGTTGTACCACTAGCTCCATTACCAGCATTGTTACCGTAAACGAACATATTATCGCCTAACGCTTCAGCACCATTACCTAAAGCAATAGAACCAACACCTGTCGCAATAGGACTTGTAGCTGGTGGTGTAGAATTTTCAGCATACCAAGCTGGTATATTGAAAGAATCCAAAGTTTTTAGTTTAACAGAACCATCAGTATCTCTAACAAGAACATTAGTAACATTATTATCTGTTGTTGCTGATTTAATATTTAAATATGGAACATATACAGTATTGTCTGTTGTTGCGGTTATACTTTCACCACCTAAAATTACAGATTGATATACAGCAACCAAAGTTTTATGATTTTTACCACCAACAATAACGGTGTTTAATCCAGGACCTGTAGGGTTACCTAATTCACCAATAGTATTGTCTTCACCACCAAGTATTAGACTATTATCGTAAAATACCGCAAAATTGTTCTTACCCCCTAATATTGATGTTTGATTAGTTGCTAATAATGTTGAACCTGAAGATGATATAATACTACTAATAGTGGTTGCGGTAATTAACGAATCTATAGAACCTGCAATTATTTCAGAATCATTATAAACTATAGGGAAATCAAAGTGAATTGTATTACCAGAACCCCCAATGATTGATGAGTTTTTATGACCATATATACTATTATATTGACCACCAATTATTGTACTATTTACAGAGTCACCAATACCATTAGCATACCCGTCAAAGCTATTTTGATTACTAATTAAATTGTTATTCCCGCCAATAATTGCAGTGTTATTACTTGACCCACTGGAAACAGTTAAACCAGTAATTGTATTACCTGACCCACCCAAAATACTTGAGTAATCACTATAAACTGTGGAATCTTTAGAATGAATAAATGAAGTTTCTCCTGAAGCGATTGTATTATGACCACCCGAATGAGAATAATAACCGATAGCTTGAGTTAAATATCCTTCGGCATGTGATGATATACCACTAGCAATTGTTTCACGACCTTCAGCATGTGAGTTTTCACCAACAGAATTAGTTAGATTACCTTCCGCATGAGAATTATCACCTGTAGCAATTGAGAAAGTACCTTCTGAATGTGAATTGTCACCATTGGATTGAGTATAATACCCTTCGGAGTGTGATGAAGAACCACTTGCGATATTATAAGAGCCCTCAACATGTGAATAAGTACCAATAGCTTGAGTGTCTTTACCTTCAGCGTGAGAACCATTACCTGAAGCTATTGTATCACCACCTTCAGAATGAGAACCAGAACCACTAGCTAAAGTATTAAGTCCTTCAGCGTGAGCATAATTACCATAAGCTTCACTATTAAAACCTTCAACATGTGAATAATCACCACCGGCAATAGTATTTCCGCCTTCGGAATGTGATGTTCTACCACTTGATAATGTATTTTCACCTTCAGAATAAGATAAATGACCTGAAGATGTATTCCCTGACCCAGGAATTGAAGAAGAAAAATCGCCGGAAGCGGAGTTACCTGAATCTCGTCTTATAGACGATGTAATTCCCGTTCCGGTTATAATTAGTTGTTGACCGAAAAACGTCTGTATTTGACCTATTTCCGCCTTATATGAAGACCCTTCCGGGCTTTGTGATGTGTCACCTGTAATGACTATGTGTATTAAATCTGTTGCACTTATACCTGATGCTAATACTCTATCCGTTAATCTCATTTTATTTAAGTTTGATTAACAATAAATAGTATGAAAAAATAAAATATTTATTATTTTACCAAGAAGTAATTACTACTAATCCATTACCTCCGTTACCACCAGCACCATGAGTTGTATTACCAGCGTTTGAAGCACCTCCACCTCCACCACCACAACCAAAAGCACCATAACCACCATTACCACCAGTGCCAGTTACCGAAGATGAATTTGCACCACCACCAGCGCCACCAGTGAACATAAGTGATAGTCTATTTGACGAATTTATTGAAGGTATTGAAGAGTACCCTGAACCACCATCAGCAACTAAACCCGCAGCTGTTGATGAACCTGAAATGGTTGGAACAAAACCAGCACC
>Ga0181350_1000213_pt1 | contig 17663 bp, 18 predicted proteins | sample Su13VDMM110DCMD_FD_130105 | JGI IMG/M metagenome (GOLD analysis project Ga0181350, IMG submission 130105) | Freshwater viral communities from Lake Michigan, USA - Su13.VD.MM110.DCM.D | ecosystem: Environmental > Aquatic > Freshwater > Lake | place: USA: Michigan | collected 2013-07-16
GGTTCCCGGCACGGACAAGTCCGCCGGGAACATGATGCTCCTGAACGAGGCCAAGAACGAAATGGAGCGGTTCTCCCCCAACCCGGCCATGTTGGGCCGTCAAGGGGCAGACACTTCGGGTCGCGCGATGCTCGCCCGGCAGCAAGCTGGTCTGATCGAACTGTCCGTGGTCCTCGACCAGTTCGAAGACTTCAAGCTGCGGGTGTACGAGCAAATCTGGGCGCGGGCCAAGCAAGATTGGGACGAGCCGATGTGGATTCGCCTCACCGACGATATGGAGGACCCCCGTTACGTCGCTCTGAACCAGCCGATCACGGAAGCGCCCCAACTTGACGAAATGGGTCAGCCGGTGCTTGATGAAGCTACCGGGCAGCCGATCATGGTGCCCCTTGGAACTGGAGAGGAGTTCGGATACGACAACCAGATTGCTGAAATGAACATCGATATCATGATCGACACGGTGCCAGAAACGGCCACGATCATGGCGGAGCAACTCACGGAACTCCGGTCGATGGTCGCCAGCAATCCGAACTACGCCAATGAGGTCCCTTTCGAGATTTTCCTCGAAATGACCAACCTCCCCCGCAAGCGCGAACTGATGAAGAAGGTCGCGGCCCACAAGGCGAAGCAAGCGGAGGCCGCGCAAGCGGAGGCGGCGGAGCAGAAAGAGATTATGATGGCCACGGTTCGCGCCGAAATCGACCAAATGGTCGCGGACGCGATTCTCAAGAGGGCGCAAGCAGATGCAGCGACCGCCGGGGCACGTCAAGGAGAACTTCGAACGGCGGTGCAAGCGGACAAAGTTCTCGCGGGCGTCGACGCCGAAGCAACGAGGGTCCAGATGGAGGGTGCCCGCACCACCAACGAAATCCTCTCAACACCAAAACCCGCCGCCGGGGCTTCGGGCGAAACGGACGGTCCCACCGAATAATTGGGACCACCTGCCGCCGGGGACCGGGCGTTCGGGGTGCCGCCGTTACGGGCAGAGGAGAGAGTAATGGCTGAACGGGACGAAGATTTCGACGATCTGGTCGATGGCGGCGAACAATTCGCAAACGCCGATGAAGCTGCGGACACGGGCAATACCCCGGAGAAGCAGGATGACGCGACCAGCGGCGCTGACAAGGGGAAGACCCCCATTGAAGGCGACGGGAACGACGACGACGAAGGTGACGAGGCCTCGAAGGACGGGGCCGACGCTGACAAGGACGGCAAAGACGCCGACGCTGACAAGGATGAAGCCAAGGAACAAAAGTTCGTTCCGAAGGCGGCTCTGGACAGCGTCAAGCGTAAGAACCGGGACCTCACCAACCGCTTGAAGCGGATTGAGGAACGCCTTGGCGCGGAAGACGCCGAAATCGCACGACGGGCCATCCCGGACCCCAAGTCCCAGCCCGCTGAACACGCCGCCTATGTCGCTCGGCAGACACAAGCCGTCCAGCTGAACGACCGACTGAACTTCTCCGAGTACCATGCTCGGAAGGCTCATGGTGACGACGTGGTTTCGGAGGCCTTCGAATGGGCAAATGCCCGCATGGAGGACCCGAAGGGTGGCGAGCAGTTCGCAAAAACCCTCTTCGCACACGCCGACCCCTACGATTACGCGGTGTCGCTCTTCAATGAATCCAAGGCCGCTGGGCCGGGAGTTGAGGACCCCGAGTACGCGCAGTTCTTGGCGTGGAAGGCCGCACAAGCCGGTGAGGGCAATCCTGTCCCCGCCCCCAATCAACAAGGCAAGAAGGCCGCACGACCGCAAAGCCTCGCGCAGCAGTCGTCGGCAGCGGGTCCATCCGGAGCAAAGCCCTCCGTGGACCCCTTCGACGCCGAATTCGACCGTTAACCGGTCAGAAAGAGGACTACGATGGCCGAAACTATCCTCGCCACCGCCTCCGAAAGGTCGAAGTGGGTCAAGGCCTACTTCTCGGAGTATGTGCGCGGGTCGAAGTTCCGCCCCTACATGGGCAAGGGACCGACCAACATCATCGTCACCAAGTACGAACTGCAGGAGGAGGCGGGCAAGACCATCAATATCCCGCTGATCACCAAGCTGAAAGGCAAGGGTGTCTCCGGCTCGCAGGTTCTGGACGGTGCGGAAGAGCAGCTGGGGAACTACAACTTCCCGATTTCCATCGAGTGGCGTCGTCACGGGGTTCGCGTCCCGAAGTCGACCTCCTACAAGACCGAAATCAACCTGCTGGACGCCGCCCGTGATATGCTCCGGGAGTGGGAGGCCGAACGTCTTCGCGACGACGTCATCGACGCCTTCCTGTCCGTCATCCCGTCTTCCTCGACCACCACGCCCATTCGCTACGGTGTCGTCACGGAAAGCGCCAACGGCGGCTACGAAATCCTGGCCGGCAACTACATCGCCTCCGAGGCGAACAAGGACGCGTGGCTCGTCAACAACCGCGATCGCGTTCTGTTCGGCAAGCTGCGTTCCAACTACTCGGCTGGCGACCATTCGGCGGCTCTGGCCACCATCGACGCCACGGACGACAAGCTGACCGTCGCGGTCGGCAACCTCGCCAAGCGGATGGCCAAGGGCGCTGCTCCGAACGTCCGTCCCTACAAGACCAAGGACGGCAACGAGTGGTTCGTGATGTTCTGCGGTTCGCGGTCCTTCCGCGATCTGGAGCAGGACAGCGCGATGCTGCTGGCCAACCGGGACGCTCGCCCCCGTTCGGTGGAGAGCAACCCGATCTTCCAAGACGGCGATCTGCTCTACCGGGGCGTGATCTACCGGGAAATCGAGGAAATGCCGGTTCTGGCCGGTGTCGGCAACGGCGGCATCGACGTTGACGTGAATATGCTGTGCGGTGCCCAAGCGGCAGCCGTTGCGTGGGGTCAGATGCCGACCCCGCAGACCGACCGGGACAAGGACTACAAGTTCCGCCCCGGTGTCGCCATCGAGGAACTGCTCGGCGTGGAGAAGATTTTCTTCCGCGGCAAGCAACACGGTTGCGTCACGGTCTACACCGCCGCCGTTCCGGACGCCTAATTCCAGGTATCCGTCAATCTTGGCCGGGGAGGGCTTAGTCCCCTCCCCCGCCTAAAGAAAGGTTAGCCAGCAATGGCCGCTCAACGCTTCCTCTCCACCGCCATGGGTGGTCCGACCCCGACCTTCATCGGCGTCGGCATCGTCCTTTCGCAATTCGTCACCATGGCTGTTCCGGAAACCCCGGAAGTCGGCGACACCTACGACTTCTTCCGCCTCCCGGCGGGTGCGGTCCCGGTCGGCGGCTACCTCGCCATTTCCGATATCGACACCGGCACCGAGACGTTCGAACTCGATATCGGCATCGCCAATGACGACACCGACGGCGTGGCCGCTTCGACCATCATCGACGCGGACTACTTCCTCAACTCCGGTGTCCTCACCGGGGATGCGGTGTCGCCGCCCCTGACCAACGGCGCTGAACTTCGCCGCTTCAACGGGCCGTTCCCGACGCAGCCCCAACTGCTGCAGGAAACCATCGTCCGTGGCACCGTCATCGCCCTTGCGGCGGCTGGCGGAACCGGCACGATGACCGTCCGCGTCGACTATCTGCTCCCCGGCTCGGCAACGAGCTAAATCCTGCCCCTAGGGGCCAGCTAAACTCTAGCTGAACAGACAAGGTCCGCCAGAAATGGAAGACAACGCCACCACCTCCGCTGTTCGCGTCCGCTTCGTGGGCGACCCGGCGGACGATTTCAGCGGCCCGACGAACGTGTCGATGTTCGGTCAGGATTTCGAAAAGGGTGAGTTCACCACGATCGAAGACCCGACCCTCATTCGCAAGCTTCGCGGGCACTCGCACTTCGAAGTTGAAGGCGAGGGCAAGGTGAAGGCCACGAACGTCGATCGTGACGAACTGGCCCCCCTTGGGCTGGAGGCTTTGAAAGAAGTGGCCCACGCCGAAGCCGTGCCGTTTGAGGACGACACCACCAAAGCGAGGCTGCTCAAGGCCATTCGCGCCGCCCGCAAGGGTGCCGCGCGGAACGACGACTAGGCTCTCCGGGGCCACCGGGAGCGGCCTAGGGCCAGTCGGGTGCACCAGTAGCCCCCGGCCCCCTACCGCCGCTCCCGACCCCCACGGAGCCGCCCCCTGACCCTATAGCCCCATGAGGCCCCTATGCCCACCTGCAGCGAAGTGATTCAATCCGCCTATCGCCGGTCGGGCATCATGGCCGCTGGCGTCAATATGAACGCCTCGCAGTCCCAAGTGGGCCTGGAACTGTTCATCGGGATGCTCCAGAACCTCATCGTCGGCGGGATGTTTGGCCGCGCGACGGACGAGGTCTACGACAGCGCGGCTACCTACGAAGCCAAAGAGGGCTACCGCATATACAACAAGCAGAGCGCGACGATCACCCTGCCCGAACTGGTGCGCGACGAACTCTACGGGGATATGCGCCAACCCCGCGACGGGGCGTTCATCACGATTGTGGACCCGGATATCACCGTCAAAACCAAACAATACATTTATGACCGGGCGACCGGCGGATGGGTGGCCATCCACTCCCTCGCCCTTAACTCGGAAGCCCCGCTGTGCGGACGCTTCGAGGACCACATCAAGAATATGCTCGCCGTGCGACTGCTCGGGGAAAGCGGCCAACCCACGCCATTGGAATTGATTCGGGCGGAGGGCCGTGCTAGACTGGCCCTTTCCTTCCGCCGCGATGGCGAGAGGACAACCGGCACAGGCTGCTTCAGCTAATGATCGAATGGTTCGAAGGCTTTGATCAGTACGGGGCCAACGAAGACCTCCTGAATGATGGCGCGTGGGCACAAGCCGACGACTTCGTGCTGTCCTCCGTTCAAGCCCGAACTGGCGGGCGTTCGCTGGCCATGACCATCATTGGCGCACAAGGCCGAAGAGTTTTGGACACGGCAGCGGCCAAAGTCGGCATGGGCTGTGCCATCTTCATGGACCGGCTACCGGTTCCGCCCGCCACCAGCATTCGCGGGGCTACTGTTGTCCAGCAGTTCCGGAACGAGGGCAACCGCGCTCATATCAGCATTCAGATCGGCTCCACGGGCCGCATTTACATCATGGGCGGCGGTCTGGACCGTGTTTCTTCGACGTCCGGAGGAAGCGGTCCGGTGGAGTTGGCCGTGTCCCGGCGGCAAGTGGCGGCTGGTGCGTGGAATCACATCGAAACTATCGTCACGATGGGCGTCGGCGTCGAGGTCCGCGTCAATGGTGTACTGTTCGTTCAGTATACGGGCACGACTTCCTTCGCCCTCGGCGGCGGGAACATATCCCAAGTCGCCCTCGGCCACTTTGACAGTAGCGTCGCCGTCGAATACAACCTGCTGTGGTGGGACGATATCTACGTTCAGTCCGGAGGGACCATCACTTTCCTCGGGGAGTTGGAAGTCCACTACCTCCAGCCTACTGCGGACTTGTCCCCCCAAAACTGGCAGCGTACTTCGGGGGCCAGCGCGTTCCCGCTGATTAACGAAATCCCACCAGACGACGACGTGGACTACGTCTTTTCGGAAGTGGCGGGCAACCAGTCCCGTTTCGTGGTGGCCCCCCTGCCGGTGGACATTGTGACCGTTGCGGCGGTGGCCCCCCTCGCCCGTGTGCGGAAAACCGACAGTGGCTCCTGTGAAGTCTCATTGGCGGTCCACTCCGCCGGGACGCTGGACGAAGCCGTTGACACCCACGCGCCAACAACGGCGTACCAGTATTTCTTTAACGTGTGGGAAACCGACCCCGGCAACGGGGATGCTGCTTGGACGCCTTCGTCCATGCCCGCCATTCAAATTGAAAGGGTCGTCTGATGGCCTCCGTTCTCTACAACAGCTTCAAGTTCGATCTGTTCAACGCCAACATCAACATGGAAACCGACACGCTCAAGGCGATGTTGGTGACCAGCGCCTACACCCCCAACGTTGACACGCACAACCGGCGCGACGACGTGACCAACGAAGTCACCGGCACGGGTTACACCGCCGGGGGCCAAACCATCCCCTGTGCGGTGACGCAGGACAATGCCCTCAACAAGGCCGTGGCCACCTTCACGGACGTTGTGTGGGGAAGTTCGTCCATCACGGCTCGGGGCGCGGTCATCTACAAGTCGCGGGGTGGGCTTGCTTCGGCGGATGAACTGGTCGGCTACATCGATTTCGTCACGGACAAAACGTCAGTTGCTTCGGACTTCACGCTGCGTATCACCGCCCCGCTCGACTTGACCTAAGGAGCCGGAAATGGCCATCACGGTTATAGAAGGGTTTGACGCCCTCACCGTCGCATACGTTGTGACGAAGTACCCGCTGACGGCGGCGTTCGGCGCGGATATGGTCACGGGTCGATACGGTGGACAGGGTTATCGCCCCGGTCCCGGCAACCAAAACGGAGAATGGGTGGTCCCTGCAGGGGCGCTTGGGTCCTTCGCCATGGGCGCGGGTTTGAGAACACCGCTTGGCGGCTTCTCGACCGGCATCAACCTCATCCGGTTCAACACCTCTGCCGGGAACCGCCAGTTTACCGTCGGCCTCAAGAACGACGGGACTGTGGTGGTTGCCGCTGGCACGAGTTTAGCTTCACCACTCGCCTCCTCGGCGGCAGGGGTTGTGACTTCGGACACGTGGTTCTACATGGAAGTGGAACTGATCATCAGCGACACTGTGGGCCGTTGCACAGTTTTCGTCAATGGGACGCAGGTTCTAACCATTTCCGGCGTGGACACAAAGGGTTCAACCACGACAGTGGTGGATGAAATTCGCTTCACCATCGCCGGGACGGGCGGTGGCGGTCTTGTTATTGACGACTTTTATCTGGTGGACGCGGCTACCCGCCTCGGGGAAAGCCGCGTCACCACCTTGGTCCCGACCGCCGACACCGCCGACAAGGATTGGGGCCGTTCGACTGGCGCGGATAACTACGCCTTGGTTGACGAACTCCCCTTCGTCACAACGGACTACGTAACATCGGCCACCATTGGCGACTTGGACCTGTACGACTTCGGGAATCTTCCGTACACGCCCGTGACTATCCACGCTGTCCAGACTTCGATGTTCGCGGCCAAGGACGACGCCGCCTCAAGAACGGTTCGCGCTCGCTTGAAGTCCGGGGCTACGTCCTCGAACGGCACCAACCTAGGGCTGTCGGCCACGCACGTTCAAAAGCTTGATCTGTACGCAACTGACCCCAACACCGCTGCGGCTTGGACGACTTCGGCTGTCAACGCCTTGCAAGCGGGACCTGAAACGGTGTAACGGATGCCCGAAGGCCGCGTATCAGCTTTCCAAATTGACGTCCTGAACAGCGGGGCGGATAGCGATGCGCAAGTTTCTTCTTTTACCCTACAGGTCCTCCATTCGGTGGCCGAAGACGCGGGGGTCTTGGGTGAAGGGTCGTTCCCGGCTCTTGTGCTATCCCCATGGGACGGAACCGCCCTAACGCCCGTCATAGCTGGTGGCACCCTCCCGGCCCTCACGCTGGCCCCGTGGGGCGGCACCGGGGACGCGGTCGTAGTGGGCGAGGGTCAGTGGCCCGCCCTAGTCCTAGGGGCGCTCGACGGGGTCGTCCTGCAGGCTGCTTTGGGTCAGGGTCAGTTCCCGGCGCTGATCCTCACGCCCTTTGGTTTCACACGTGCGTTCATGGCCGGATTCGGCCTTCAAGCCCTTGCGGGGACCGACACAGATATAAGGATGACGACGATGGGCTTGCTGGTTCTGGCCAAAGGTGGCGAAACTCCCCTCGTCCCCGACCCCCTTTCGCTGCAAGACGGAGGCCGCAATCAGCTGCTGGTTCAGCGGCTGGTCAACATGTATGTGGAAGCCACTCCGGAGGGTCCGGTCCAGACGGCCCGGTATCAAAGGCCGGGCCTGTACCAAGTCGCACAACGCGGCGGCGGTCCGGTTCGCGCCACCTTCCTGTGGAAAGGGTTTAGGTTCACGGTGTCGGGCGGGTCCGTTTGGCGTGACGCCGTCAACATCGGGGAAGTGCCGCAGGACGGCGATCTTCGTTGGGCCATTTCTGACGATGAGGTCGTGGTCATCGCCGGGGAAAGGGCTTATTACGTCACCCTGACGGAGGTTGCCCGTGTCCTCGACCCCGACCTCCCCCGCGTTCGGGACGTCGTGTTCCTCGCCGGGCGCTTCGTCTATTTCGACGCGGACACCGGGGGCATCTACCGCTACTCCAAAGTCAATGACGCCCGGTCCATCGAGGGCCTCAACTTTGCGTCGGCGGAAGCCAACCCAGACCAGATCATCGGGGCGGCGGTCATTGGTGAGGGGATGGCCATTTTCGGGACGCTCACGACCGAATGGCACTACCCCACCCTCGACCCCGACAACCCCTACCAGCGCTCGCAAGGGCGGACATACGACCGGGGGTGCCTCGCGGTTCAGACCGTGCAACTGGTGGACAACAGCCTGTTCTTCGTCGGCAACGACCGGATGGTCTTCCGCGCGGCACAGGTCCCGTCCAAGGTGTCCACCCCGCGTGTCGACGACCTGCTCCGGAAGCAGACGGAAGAGGAGTTCAGGTCCAACAGCGCGTTCCGCATCTTTTTCGGCGGACATGAGTTCTATGTGCTCAACATTGTCGGGCAAGGGACGTGGGCGCTCAACGTTGGCCAGAAGCTGTGGTCCGAATGGGCCTCGTGGGGCAAGGACCGGTTCCGGGTGTCCGTTGCCGACGCCGACGGTTTCATGGGCGATGCCTTCTCGGGTCGCATCCTTGGCTTCGATGGTAAGCTGATGCTCGATTTGGGCGAACCCATTGAGCGCATCGTATCCACGTGGCAGCCCCTCAAGTCAGGGACCATGCGCAATTTCTCGCTGGCGCTCCACTGTCAACAGGGCGTCGGCCTTCTCGGGGTCGAGGACGCGGAAGGCGGGGACCCCAAGGTCGAAATGCGGTTCAGCGACCACCTTGGCGAGAACTGGTCGAACTGGATGGAGGGCAACCTTGGGAAGCACGGAGTGCGAGGTAAGGAGGCTCTGGCCCAATGGACCAATCTGGGCACCTTCCCCTCGCCCGGTCGCGCCTTCGAGTTCCGCTGCTCCGGACCGATTGAGTTCACCCCATATATGGTGAGTATCAATGAGTGGAGGCCATAAATGCCGGTAAAATCTGTCCCGGTTGAAGTCACCCTCCCGCCGATCAATCAGCCGGTATTCGATCGGTCCACGGGGCTTGTGACAGACCCGTGGTATCGGTATTTTGAGTCTGCTCGCAACCGATCTGGCGGCGACATAGATCAGGTGGACGGGTCGAAGGTGGCGGCGTCTGTGGCCGACGATAAAGCCGTGACTGCTGACGAGAAGGCGGTGGACGCACAGGCCGACCTTGACGGGGTCAAGCTGAACGAGATAACTGCTGGAATCGGTCTTGAGGGCGGGGGTCAGATCGGTGGAGATATGACCATCGACGCCCTACAACAAACCGGGTGGGTTATGTCCACCGGAACGGGCGATGCTGTTACGCCTTATGCGGCACCCGCCTCCTTCACTGTCTCCAATCCGCCGACCCAAGCCGAAGTCCAGACCATCGCCACCGCCCTGATCGCATTGGCGAAGAGATACGTGGCTCTTGAGCGAGCAATCCGGGATAACGAAGGCATCGCGCTGTAGCGTTCCGCTTGACGTAAGCCCCGGCGCGGGCTATACTGCCCACTTAGAAACTACAACACTGGAAGGACCAGATGTTCGGAGCGCTTTTAGGCAGCATCGTCGGCGGGATTGGGCAAGCATCGTCGGCCCGGTCTGCAGCGAGGACCTCCGCCGCCGCCCTTCGGGCGCAGCAGGAACAACAGGGCAAGGTCTGGGGCGCAGTTGACCCCTATATGAAGGCCGGTGGCGGGGCTGTCGCCAACCTGACCGACCCGAATGCGTTCATGACGTCGCCGGGCTACCAGTTCCGCCTCGACCAAGGCTTGGAAGCCACAGCCGGTAACAGAGCCGTCAATGGGCTGCTTCGTTCGGGCGGGGCGATGAAGGCCCTGACCAACTACGCGCAGGGTGCCGCCTCCGACGAATTTGGGAAGTACAACGCCCAACAGATGGGGATTGCCCAACTCGGGCTGCAGGGCGCGGGTATCGGGGCGGGTGTTGCCAACGCCAACTCCGCCGCCATCGGGCAGGACGCCACCAACCGGGCCAACGCGGGCATGGCTGGCGCGAACGCGTGGTCGGGTATCGCCGGTCAGGTCGGGGGAGCCTTCGACCGTATGCGGACCCCGGCCCCGTCGACCAAAATGTCCAGCTACGGGTGACTGAAAAATGGCGATGGACTTCCGTCTCCTCGACCCCAACGCCGCGTCACGGGGCGTCGATCAAGTAAACGCTTGGGCGGACGCCGCCGCAAGACGCCGTGCCGGTTCGATGATCGGCACGGACCCAGCTGCTGCTCGGCAAGTCCTCAATGCCAACGGGCTGCTCGGGGACGCCATGAACGTCCAGCAAGGCGAATGGGCCACCGAAAACCGCGAAATCGCGGCGACCCAGCGCACCCGCGACGAGGAAGATCGGCAGCGCGGCATCGCCTTGGAAGAGGAGAAGCGTGAAGCAGAAGTCCTCGGCGGGATGGCCACCAACCTGCAAGCCGTCCTCACGGAATTTGGTCCAGAGGCCGTCCTGCCCGCCTTTGACAGTCTGGCCGCATCGTGGCGAGCGAAGGGGGCAAATCCCGAAGAAATCGCGCAGATGCGGGCCGGGTTGGAGGCCAATCCGGAACAGTTCCTGATGGCCACCGCCGGGGCCGTGTCCGAAGCCAATCAGCGCTACCAAATGTGGCAACAGGGTGGTTCGGTCGGGACCTACGACCGCCGCACGGGCAACATTGAAGAGCGCTTCCGCGCGGAGCGGTTCGAAGAGTTCGACCCGACGAAGAACGTGTACCGCGTACCCGGCATGGGGGGCGCTTCCGGACCCGCACCAGCCCCGGCGGGGCGTGGACCGGCGGCGGTCCCTGCAGAGGCGGAAGCCCTTGTCGGGAACCGGGACGCGGTCGTCCGTATGATGATTGCCGAAGCGAGGGGCGAAGGAGCGCAAGGTCTTCAAGCCGTCGGCGCTGTCATCGTTAACCGCGCCCGCCAGACGGGCAAGACCGCCGACCAAATCATCGCGGAGCAGGGCCAGTTTGAACCCGCCATGACCGAAGCTGGTCGGGCGCGGATGGCCCGTGTCAACCCCAACAGCACCGAATACGCGATGGCCTCCGCCGCTCTTGACCGGGTTTTGGCCGGGGAGGACCCGACCGGCGGGGCCGACCATTTCTACGCCCCTCGTGCCCAAGCGGCTTTGGGCCGGAACGCCCCGTCGTGGGACAATGGCTCCGGGGCCGACATTGGCAACCACAGGTTCTTCCGCCTCGGGTATGGTGGGCAACCCGGTTCCGCCCCTGCCCCCTCGGCCCCTCCGCAGGAAGCCCCTGCTGGACTGGAGGTCGTTCAACGCGGAGTACCACGCGCTCCTACCGGACAGGCTGCTGCACGATTCCGCCCGATCACCGAACAGGAGCGGGTGCAGTACAACCTCCCGGAGGGGGCCTCCGCCCAAATCAACGAAACCACGGGCCAGCTGCAAGTGTTGGGGGGCGCGGGTGGGCCTCGAACGGGCCAGCCCGGTGGACAACTGGCTCCGCAAGACAGGTCCTACCTCAACACGATCAAGAACGAAGCCAAACTTGGCGCGGGGGCCGCGAATATCTACGCACAGATGCGGCCTCTCGCAATGTCCGTGGACACCGGGGGCTTCATGGCCATGCCGGGGGCGGGTGAAGTCGTCGGGGCTATGGACGCCGAAACGCGGCGCTTCATGCAGCTGACGGACCAGTTGACGCCGGGGATGCGGCAGGGCTTGCCGGGTGCTGCTTCGGACCGCGACGTTGCGATGTTCCGTAGCGCCACCCCCTCCATCGACAAGCGCCGGGAGGCAAACATCGCCGCGATTGACGCGGGTGAAGCTTGGGCCGCGCGTCAAGGTGACTACGTTGCCTTCATGGAACAATGGGCGCGCGACAATGGCAGCCTATTGGGGGCATCGGAAGAGTGGTCGCGGTACACCTCTGCCAATCCCCTGTTCGAAAACGCCGACGGGACCCACGGGATGCCCACCCTCGCCCGCGTCCAGCCGTGGCGGCAATGGTTTGGCCGTCCCCGCGCCGCCGGTTCCGGCAACCGCCCGGCCCCGGCTGCAGGGGCAACACCCGCCCCGGCGGGTGGCGGTCGCCGCCGCGTGTGGAACGCTCAAACGCAAAGGCTCGAATAGATGGACCCGATTATCGTCGTTGGGCCGGATGGGGTCGAAAATGAGTTCCCGGCGGGGACGTCGGACGAGGTTATCTCGTCCGCCATGGCCCAAGCATACCCTTCCCCGGCTCCGGGGGCCGGGCCGGGTGCCGCTGCTGCTCCCGCCGCTGCACCGCAGGAAGCCGCCCCCGCGCTAAACGACGCCGACGGGGACGGCCAGATTGACTATGAGAATACCTGGGAAGGCACCACCCCGGAGCAACAAACGGCGTGGGTAGCCGGGATGAACGACGGGTCCATAAACCCGAACTTCCCCGCTGGCACGGACCAAAACCCCTTCGTTGTTCCTGAGAATATCTCCGACGAGCAGATCGCGGACCTTGTTTCGCGCGGCGTGACCTACGTTGACCGCGAAGGCCGGATGCAGCGCAAGGCCGACGACACCTATGGCCTGTTCCTCGGCGCGGCCCGCCCGGTGAACAATACCCTCGACTGGCTGCAAGGGGGCCTCGACCAAGTCGGCATGGGGGACGCGTTCGGTCAGTTCCGTGACCAAAATATGCGGTCCACGACCGATGAGGGCATGGCCGAAATTGAAGCGCTGGCCCAACAGGCCGGGGTGCGTCCCGGTCGCGCGGGCCAGTTCGCGGGCGCTGTTGGGGCTACTGCTCCCCTCGCCCTCGCCACTCGGAACCCATGGCTTCTTGGAGCCGCCGAAGGTGCCCTTAGTTCCACGGCGGACGACGCCATGGGCCTTGCAAGAGACACGGCCATCGGCGCTGTCATCGGGAAGGGCGGGGACGCGGTAACGCGGGGCCTTGGCTCCATGATATCCCCGAATATCAACCCCGCGACCCGCCGCCTTGTTGATCAGGGTGTGGAAGTATCGCCGGGGCAACTGCTCGGGGGCCTCGCCCACCGCGCCGAAGACGCTATGACAGGGATTCCTATCATCGGGGATATCCCCAACGCCTCGCAACGCCTCGCGCAGGAAAGTGTAGCCACGGTCGCCCTTCAACGGCCTCTGTCGGCCATCGGGGTCGAAATGCCCCGTAACCTGAACTCGGTTCATGAGCAGGTCGACTTCACGCAACGTGCGGTCGGTGACGCTTACGATGAACTCATCCCGCAACTCGACGTCCGCCTTGATCAAGCATTCAGCACGGACTACCGCGCTCTCAACCAGAGCGTTCGGAATATGCAGCCGGACCAAGTTCACCAGTGGGACCAGCTGATTCGCAATGAGGTCGCTCCCCGGTTTAACGCCGCGATTGGCCCCGCGAATGGCCGAATCACGGGCGAAAGCTTCAAGGAACTGGAGAGCATCCTCGGGCGCGAGGTCAGGGACTTCTCCGCCTCCGCAAGCCCCCATGACCGCCGTTACGCCTCCGCCGTTCGGGAACTGCAAGCGCAGATGCGCGATATGCTGGCCCGCACCAATCCGCAACACGCGGACCGACTGCAGGGCATCAACGACGCATACCGTCAACTGACCGTCCTCGAAGACGCCGCCAACATGGCCCCGGCTGGCGCACGTGGTCGGTTCACGCCGAACCAGCTGGAAATGGCAGCCCGTCGAGCCGACCCCACCATTCGCCGCCGGGCGGCTGCTCGGGGCGATTCGTTGTTCCAGGACTTGTCCCAAGACGCGGGCGAAGTCATGACGCGGACTGTTGGCGACACTGGCACCGCCACGCGGGGCGCAATGACCGCTGGTCTGGGCGCGGCCTTCTTCGGCCAGTCGATGAACATCGCTATCAATCCGTGGGCCGTGGGTGCCCTCGCCCTTGGCGCTATCCCCTACAACCGCACCGGCAATCGCCTGTTCACAGCGGCCCTGACCCAACGCCCTGAATTCGCTGGCGCTGTGCGGGGAGTTGTTGACGCTTCGGCCCCGTTCGTCGGGCTGGCCGGGGCCACGCATAACTCCGGGGACCGCAACGAACCCCGCGCAAGCGCCTTTGAGGCGAACGCCAATGGCGAAATGCGCGCTCGCTTTGACGCCATTCAGCGACAAATGGACGCGGAAGCCGGAAACAATCTGGAAGGTCTGTACTAATGCTCCTTAGCAACCCCGTCATCCAACTCGCCGCGTCCAACGGCACACCGCTGGCCTTCGCTAAGATTTACCTTTACCTCACGGGGACCACCACCCCGGTGGACAGTTTCGCAGACGCGGACTACACGGAAGCCCACACGTTCCCCGTCGTGGCCGACAGTCAGGGCCTCTTCCCGCCTATCTATTTTGAGGGAGACGTCCTCGTTCGTATGAAGCTGGTCACCGCTACCGGCGACCTCGTAACGCCGCTCCTCGACGTTGACCCGGTCAACCAACTCTTCACCGTGTTCGCAGCAAACATAGCGGACGGCGCGATCGAGGGGAAGCTTGGATACACCCCTGTTGACCCTTCGGCGGCGGTGTTTGATGCGAACGCCCGGCTGGACTTCGTACCCACCGAACTGAACGCGGACGACGTTGGCTACCGGGGCAACCCGGTCACGGTCAAAAACGTTGACCACACTTTCGTTCTGGCCGACAGCCAACACCTTCTGGTTAAAGACAGCGCGGTGGAAGTGGACTGGACGATTCCTCCGGACACCTTCCCCGTTGGTCATTATATCGAGATATACAACGGGAACACGCAGAACATCCTCCTGCTTCGGGGCGCGGGGGTCACCCTCACCGGGGCCGACGACAGCACCAATGAGAACAAGACGCTGCAGCCCTTCTTCCGGGGGCGGCTGCAGCAGATTTCGTCCAATGACTGGCTGCTGTCCCCCGATGTTGCTGGTGCCGTCAGCCTGTCCTCGAATGGGTACATGGTCCTCCCCAACGGGTACATTCGCCAGTGGGGCAAGTTCACCGGGTCGCTGGCCGGGGACAGCACCCAAGCCGTCACATTCCCCATCGCCTTTCCCACGGGTTGCCTCGGGGCCAGCGCCACGGTCGAACTCACCGGGACCCCCGACATTTTGTCGGACCTCGGCGCGGCCATCAACACATTCAATTCCACGACACTCACTGTTTACATCGCGGGCGTTTCGACGAAGAGCGTCCAAGGATTCTATTGGGAAGCTTGGGGTCGTTGACCTAGGAAGCAGGTTATGGTAATGTTGTCTGATCACCAGCCCGCCAAACCTCGCCGCAGCCGGGCGCGGCCAATGTCACCGAGTTTGGACTCGCGTATGCTTGAACTCGAAGGAAAAGTGGACGACGTCGACAAAAAAGTCGAAGGCGTGATTCGCAACCAAGAACTCGCAACGCAAGCCATGCGGCGGGCGGAAGAACTCGCAACGCAAGCCATGCAGCGGGTTGAGAGCAAGATGGACGCGATTCTGCTCCTCGTCGGCGCGGAAGAGGAAGACGGCGACGGCGGCTTCAAGGGCGTCGGGCTTTTGGGCCGGATGCGCCGGGTCGAGGAAAGCCAGACCAGCCTCCTCTCCAAGTATAAAATGTGGATTGCGTGGGGCGGGGGCTTCCTGACTTGCGGCACGGCGATGACTGTGTTCATCTGGTGGCTTATCTCTGACAAACTCGAACTGGTCCTGAAAGGAACGGCCCAATGACTGCCGACAAGTTTAAGGCCGTCCTGCCCCTCGTCCTCGCCCATGAAGGTGGCTACGTCAATCACCCGAAGGACCCCGGCGGCGCGACCAACAAGGGCATCACCCAGCGGGTTTACGATGACTACCGGACGAATCGCGGCACGGACCCCCGGTCTGTGCGCGAAATCACGACGGCGGAAGTGCGTGATATCTACCGCCGCCAGTATTGGGACCGAGTGCAGGGCGACCGTCTGCCCGCCGGTCTGGACTATGCCGTGTTTGACTACGCGGTCAACAGCGGCACGAATAAGGCGGTCAAGGACCTGCAGCGCGTCTTGCGCCTGAACCTGATCGACGGCCAGTTGGGCGAGGGCACCCTTCGCGCGGCGCAAGCTGCTGCTGACTTCGACGAACTGAAACTCATCCAGGACTATTGCGGTCGGCGGATGCAGTTTCTGCGGGGCCTCCGGACGTGGGGCACCTTTGGCAAAGGCTGGAAGCGCCGCGTGGTCGGGGACTTTGACGGGACCCAAGCCAGTGACCACGGGGTGCTGGACTACGCTTCCATGATGGCCACCAATGACCTTCAATTTCCCATCCCGAAGCAAGAACTGCCAAGCGCAGTTGGGTCGAAGGAGGGGGAGGAATCCGGCAAGGGCTTGGAGGGCGAAGTGGCTGTGACCCGCACCAAGCCGGGCATTGGGGCCATTATCGGAGCGGCTGGCGTGTCGGGTCAAACCGTCATCGCCACGGCTCAACAGGTTCAGCCCCATATCGGTGAATCGTTCGTGGGCCGCGCGGCCCTCGTCCTGTTCATGGCGATGATGCTGGTGGGTGGCCTCCTCCTCGCCTATACGTTCTACACCACGCTGAAAGAAAAGGGCGCAATCTGATGCAAAACGTGAACCCACTGTTGGCCCGCATTCTGCAGTCCCAACAAGCCCAACGGCCCGGTATGCAGGGAATGGGGGCCATGACGGACGCCGAACTGCGACGCCTCAACTTCGCCGCCTCTGGACCGCGACCGGGGGTTATGCCCCGCCCGGAAGTCATGCCCCGCCCAACGGGAGCAGGGGCTATGAGCAACGCCGACGTTCAGCGTATGCAGCCTCCCCGCCCCCGCCCGATGGGGGTGGGAATGGGCGTCATGTCCGACGCCGACGTTCGTAGAATGCGCTACTGATGCGCTGGTTCGTCGGCTGGAGAATGCATCTGGTCCACGCGGCGCTCGCGTTCGCCGCCGGGGTGTATGTCACGAATGTCTGGCATGAGGCGCAAGACGCCAAGGCCCTTCGCAATCAGGTCAAGGAAGCCAATCAGCAGATCGAGCGCGAGCAGACGTCCGACCGGGCGACCCAAGCGACGGGGGAAGCCGTCGCCACCGCCGTGGACCGGGTGCAATGGCGCACCCGCGTCATCCTGAAAGAGGTTCCGATCTATGTCACGCCTGAAACTGACGCTGCTTACGGCAATCTGCCTGTCGGCTTTGTCCGCTTGCACGACGCCGCAGCCACTGGCACCCCGCCAGTTCCCCTCGGCACCGGGCAATCTGATGGTTCCCCCAGCCAAGTTGCTCCCTCTGCCGCAATCAGTGGGGTCGTCGACAACTACGGAACCTGCAACGTCTGGCGCGAACAAGTAATCGGCTGGCAGTCGTGGTATCGGGACCAATCCGCCCTGTGGGCCGGGGAGGTACTACCGACGCCCGCTGCACCCCGGCTGGTGCCCTAGGCCCCGCGCCCTGCTAGGGCCGCTCCCGTACCCCACGGAGCGGCCCGCTAGCGCCGGTCGTCCTCTACCGGGCCGCGCGGCAGCACTCCCTCTTCCCTCGCATACCCCATCAGAAGCGCCGCGACGTCCTCCTTTTGCTGCAGGGCGCGGACGATCTTGAGCGCTTGCGGCGATGCGAAGAGGTCGAGGATAGA
>Ga0181350_1000214_pt1 | contig 17650 bp, 28 predicted proteins | sample Su13VDMM110DCMD_FD_130105 | JGI IMG/M metagenome (GOLD analysis project Ga0181350, IMG submission 130105) | Freshwater viral communities from Lake Michigan, USA - Su13.VD.MM110.DCM.D | ecosystem: Environmental > Aquatic > Freshwater > Lake | place: USA: Michigan | collected 2013-07-16
CAGGAGTACCCAATGCACTTGCATTACCAGCAGCATCAAGATTTACTGACTTTTCAGCAGGATAGGTTACAAATACAGACTTAGTTCCAACACTAAATGTTACTAAAGAACCTCCATTACTAGATGCTAAGACGGTAGTACGAGAAAGTGTTGTACCTGATAGGGTGTAGGTACCAATACCTACTTCCCATTCAGTAGTTCCCGAACCAGCTATACAATAGTAAGTGGTGTTGCCATTACCTACAGCAGTAAAATCCTGATACCCAGTTACTGCACCCGCAAGGGTAACGGTACCCGTACCAGTTGTAGTGGTTGTCTCCTGTACTCTGTCTTGTAATGCTAGAGCCATTTTAGGCTCCTATTAAGCTGCGGTAGCGGAATAAGTAACAGACAGCGTGTCACCAGACGTTACAGTCTTATTGCCAGCAGTGAAGTCACCAGCACTAAACAATGTACCTGTTGTGTTATCTTTGGTAGCAGAACCACCTACGTTGATAAAGCATCCAGCTACTGTTCCGGAACTTGTCATAGCAAAGGTCACCGCAGCACTGGTGGTCTTAACTCCAGCAGATGCTGCACTAAATGACGGTGTTTGCCTGTTACCTGTATAAACAGGAGCGTTTGCTAACCCCACTTCTAGCCATGTTCCATGACTTGCCTGTGTATCAGCTGCAACAGCAGTTCCAGTGCCTTTAAGACCCATTACAACGGCTCCAGCAGACACATTACCTAGGTATGTATCTAAGACACCATTCTTACCTACAGTGGTAACTACATTATAGATAACATCTTCCCACTTAAGTAGACCGTCATATCCATGACATTTCACTTCGTAGTATCCAGATAGTCCTATTGATTCTGTCTGTCCCGCGCCTCTAATTACAAAAGCATCGCATGTATCAGCCATATTTACATTATCTCTTATCATTACAACTCCTAATTTAAATTCTAATTAAAGCACTGTCAGCAGAGTTTGCTGGTAGTGTTACTGTAAAGTTTGGTCCTGCTAGTTTATCTGAACCAAAGTTTAAAACTGCAATAGACTTATTACCTTGACTTGTATTGTAAATAAGTGCTCCTCTACAGGTAAAAGAAACCGTTGTCCATTGTACATTATCAAAACTTACATAAACTGTTGTACCTGATGTATTCAAGGTAACGTTACTACATATATTACCTCCAGCTGTATACCCAGTTCCTGTAACTTCGTTTAAAGTTGTGTAAATGGTCGTATCTGCGTCTAAAGAAGCAGCACCTGTATACAGAGCCATCTTCAATACATCTGTGGTAATGTCCTGCAATGCTTGCAGAATATCCTGTTTAAACGATGTAGTTATAGTCTGGGCTATCATACTACTGGATATTTAGGTAAACCATCACGATAAGAATCACCCTTCTCTTTAGCATCACCCAGCTGTTTAAGCAACATCATAGCTTCTTGGTAACGAGCTTGATACAGAGCAAGCATATCAGGTTCACCTTTCATGTAAGTGATTGCTTCCATTAGTGTACCATTCAACAGAGCAGTATCAAAGTTATCACCTAACCAAGTCTGACCATCTGCTGCAACAGTTATAGACTCAGGATAAAAGAAATAATGCAACTCCATATTATACCCTGCATCAGGGGTTGGACCTAAGATGAAAGAAAGTTCATCTGGGTAGCTATACTGAGGTCCAAATAGCCCATAATACAGAGGTAGTCCTGTATCTGTTGGAGATGGATATGCCTCACGAATGAAGTTTACATCTTTGTTTAATAAGTAAGAATACACTCCAGTTGCATCTATAACAGCCAACGAGAAAGACGATAGATAATCATTAGGGCATGAAAGATATTTATTGTTAGTTGTGCAGGTACCCGTTACATTCTTGCGTAACGAAGGCAGCTGGACAGCGTTATAAATTTTCTGTTCAGCTTGCTCTATCATGCGGTCCATATCTACAGTCGGGAATGTATTCTCCGTATAGGACTGTACCGCTGTAACTAACTCATTGTATGTCATGCTTTAACCCATAGGTCCGCGTGAAGTAAAGCCCTTAGTAGCTGCTCCATGACCGCGTTGTTTAACTCCAGTTGTCTTAACATCTTCAGCATCAGGGTTTCCTAAACTTACGCGCTTCGCGCCTGTGCGCGTAGAAACCTGTTCAGCAGACAAGGTATTAGGGTCTTTTACTGGGCTTTTAACAAAGTCTTTACTTTTCAAGTTCTTACCACTCATAGTATGTGGAACTGCATAGTCTTCTGCTGGTTTATTATTCTTAGCCATTATCTACCTCTACCTGAAGATTTCTGGTTCATAGCACGAGCCATGTTACGACCTACTTGTTTCATGTTCATAGATGTAACACCAGCACTCTTTTTGCCACCATTAAATCCCATAACTGAAGGACCATTACCAATAAGCTTACCCTTGGTTTTACCTTTATTTGCGATACCATCTGCATTTTTAGTGAACGACATTTTCTACTCCTTATGTTGTTGATATTGTTACATTTTCTAACACAAGATTCAACACTAAATAATTAGGTGTTAAACCTGCATCTCCTGCTCTTGAACCACCTATGGGGTTCCATCCCCACTGGAATATCCTACTTCCATCTTCTTGGTAACCAAGAGCATCAATAGCTGTGCTGTTAGTGCCAGTAATCTGTAGACCATTAGTGCCTGATGTTATATAGCTAGTATCTGGTCTAGGCTCTTTAATTGCTTGAGGGTCACTAACTGGATACATACCCAAAGATAACTGGGGTTGGTCTGGGTCCCAGCACTCAGGACATACTTTAATGCTAAATAGTCTAGTCTTGATTATCTCATTTTTCAGCTCTTTTAGCTTATACCGCTGTCCGCACCTATCGCATTCAGCTATTGAAAACTTGCCACTGGCGTAAGTATTAGACATAAATTAAAAGAATGTCTGTCTTGGAGCCAGTCTTAAAGATGCTTTTTCTCTGTCTTCCTGTGAAGCAACCAACCATTGTTCTTCATAAGCCTGTTTAAGCATCTGAACCCTATCCTGCGATTCAGGGTTCTTTACAGCCAAATGATAAGATAGTCCAGCCACTAGACAGGGTAAGAAACGGAAAGGAATATCTGCAACATTTGTTCCTCCTCCTGCATCCATTACCCTTCTCATGCGCCAATACACTAAGGTATATGGGCTTCCACCTGCATCAGGGGCTAACCATAAGTTAACACTTGGTAGGTATTGATTAGTTATAGCAACTCCAGTTAGATGAGCAGCAGCAGTGGTGTTATTCTGACCTCTATTACACAGCTGTAATTGATTACCTACAATGTTTGTATAACTGATAGTCTCACTGCCTATCTGGATGAATCCTGAAGCCGCTAGAGGTACCGTAGACGAGACATCTATAGTTGTTGCTGTGGATGTTATACCTCCATCGAGAACGGCTGTTGTAGGGTTGTTTAAACCCGTCTGACGGTCCATCCATATCTGTATTGGTCTACCCTGTGCCAACTTATTAGGTATTTGCAAGTATGTAGAAGCAGATATGCGTGTAATGCTTATATCAATTTGGTTAGCGGTACCCTGATTCTGACGAATAACATGGTCTAATAGGTCAATAGTGTCAGCTGGTAGAGGATATTTAACCTGTCCAGTAACCAGTTGAATTTCACCCTCTTCAATAGTCCATAGGTTTATGCCCCTGTTAGCCCATTCAATAGTGAGTAAATTTAGACTGCGCCTAGCTGTACGGAGCTGGTAACCAGACCGCATCTCAATGCCACAACGTTCATATGCCTCTTCCGCTATCTCATTAAAAGGAAGATTAAATGATGTTGTTCCGCTAGTGGTTATAGCCATTATCTAAATCCTGCTGTTTTCTTTGAAATACTTTTAGGTTGTGCTACAAACTGCTTACCCGCTGCTTTACCAGCTCTTTTAGCTCGTGTTGTTGCAGCATACTCAGCTGGTGACAATGCCTTTATAGCAGCCGATGGCAAGTAACGTTCTCCTGTCTTAGAAGAAGGTTTGCCAGACTTGGTACGCCACTTCTGGTCTCCCCAATCCTTTAGGGATTGCTGTGGTGCTTTCAATCCTTATACCCTCCACCTGCGGCTTTATACTTCTTAGCTACAAGTTGTGCTTTACGAGCTGACCATTGACCAGCACCTGTACCTTGTGTAGCAGCAGACATTACTTTAGATACAATGCTTTTTCGTAGACTTGGCTTAGTGTAATTACCAGCAGCATTGACTTTCCCACCTTTTTTAAGACGAGCCGAGCCATCATTCTCCATAAGGTCTGGAATTGTATTAAACTTCTTTTTCTTAGGAGGTGCCTTCTTTCTGCTGGCTGCTTCTTGTGCCATCTCTGAAATTGCTTCTTGTGTAATGGTAGGTAACCCATTGTTACCTCTACCTGCGCTACCACCATCTACATCTTCACCAATAATAGAGCCGGGAATACCACCTACACCCATCTTCTTAACACTCCCGCCCTTCTTGTACATAGACACTTCATCAGGATTGTCAGTACGGGTGATGGTTCTCTTCTTAGGCATCTTAGAGGAGCTTATGGCTCCCATTCCACGAGAGGACCTCATGCTCTGGTCTTTCCTCTGATAGCACATCCATCACGGCTTGATGTTGAGCCTCCTTTAGCCATCTTGACTACCTTGGCACTACCTTTAGCCTTCGTTTGGATAGGGCTTTGTCCTTTAGCCATACCACCCTTCTTCATAGGGGCAGTGGGCGCGACTTGAGGAGCAGCCATAGGAGGTCTAGGAGGCATCATGCCAGTAGGTTTTGGAGCCACACCACGAGGAGCTTTCTTCTTAGCCATCATAGCTATACGAGGGTCTACAGGGGCTTGAGGAGGCATCATAGGAGCACCACCCATAGCCATCTTAACCTTACCACCCTTTTTAAAGGCAGTCTGGTTATTGGCTGCATAAGGCATACCGGGGGTTGCAGGAGCATTCAACATAGTATTCTGTGGTGCTTGTTGTTGCATAGGGAATTGCTGGTTAGGGAATGTAGCCCCACCCATATACCCACCATTAGCAAATCTATGAACCTTAAGAGCTGTTCTACCACCAGATGCCATTTTATTGACCTTACCGCCAGCATCATAACCACATCCAGCAGACATACCGCCCTTTTTCAGCTTAAGAGAAGTGCCTTTACCACCCTTATGCTCTTGCAGGTCATGTTGTTTAAAGGCTTTTTTAATCATAGCTTTATCTTGTTCTTTATCCATTTTCATTTCTGATTTCTCAGAATGCATATCTTTCTTATCCATGATGCCACCTTTTCTAAATGTTTTACCTTTATCGGCTTTACTATACTCTTGCCCCACCTTCTGGGATACTCCTACCTTCTTAGCAAAGGCTGGGTTATGAGCTATTGCCTCCATAAAATTGTGCTGCTTTTTGCTTTTACTAGGCATGAGCTTCTCGCCTAATATTCATGGCATCAATCTTGTCTTCAAGCTTTTTAAACCCTGCATCAAAACGGTCCATAATCTTTTCTAAGTCCCTATGAACCTCAACACGGGTGATGTGGTCTCTAGCTACTTCTTCTCTAGTACGATTAATTAGCATACCTAGTCTATTCACTTCCTTAAACTTTTCCATAACCATGAATCCTACCACTGCTAGGATTGCCGTTAATAGAGTGTTCCATATCATCATTTCCATTACGCAGCAGCCTTTTTAGTTTCTAGTGGACATAACATTGGATAAAGATAGTCTTCACCGAATGAACCTTCAAACTCAGTGACACCTACATGACCTAACTTAATGGTTGGGTCAATCCATACCTCATAGCCATGTTCTCTAGCTCTATCGCAGAATAGATAGTCTTCGCCTACATAACCTTCTAGAGTTGATTTGAAATCAAAGAAAGAATAGGATGGCTTATCCTGTATGCGTTCATCCATGTATTGCCACTCAGGATGGTTATCTCTAAGCGTTTCAAATACATCCCTACGGATAATCATAAAGGCAGTGGCTACACGTTTAGCTCTAACTAAGCCCATACGATTCATCTGTACCTGTTGGTCTTCATCCACATCTAAGGTAGATATATAGACCTTGCCTTTTTTACGGGCTACAGGAATACCAGCAACAATACCCTTTACAGGGTCGCTATTCCAAGCCATAAGCCTGAAAATGTCATTGGCATCAAAGTTAATGTCTGAATCAATAAACATGAGGTCGGTACAATCCGACTCCAAGAAATCATATGCAATCAGGTTTCTAGCCCTGCTCACAACTGAACACCCAGATATATTACCTACCTGAATCTCAATGCCATGCTCTTGTGCTAGAACGCAAAAATGAGCAAACGATATTGCCCATTTAGTGGTTACCTTAAAATCATAGGAAGGAATGCCAATCATGACCTTCCGACCTACTAAATTAAAAGCCTCTTCTTTGGGTTCCATAGTTATCCGTAGAAAACAGTAACTGTCATATTTGCTGGTGTTGTTGCATATATACCTGAACTGCAAAGAATGCCCTGTCCCGGTATTATCACATTTACTGCACCAGCAATAGCGGGTGCTACAAAGCTAAATTTAACCGTACCGCCAGAACCGTTTTGCAAGGTCATAGTTCCACCAGCAGCAGGTACAGAAACAACCATACCTTTAATACGAGCAGGACCAGCAAATACAGCAGAATTTGTTTGTGCAGCAGCAATAGCAGTTGCTAATACATCAGTTTGCATCATAATTAATCTCCTTGATTAATATGGGGGTTTCCCCCCATAAGATTAACTCTGAGAAGCAGTTGGGTTTGCAGCCCCGTCAGAATTACGCACAGAGTAGGTAATGATGATGGTTGCAGCACCAGTAGTCAACGCAGTACCAGCTAATGTAAACAGTACAACAGCATCAGTAGTGCCAACGTTTAGCCACAAAGCAGGAGTAGTTGCGTTAGCAGTCAAGCTAATGCCGCCTACGCTAGTAATTGTGCCAGTGGTAGTGAAATCAACAGCACCAATGCTTAGTTTGGCAGTAGTAGCCGCACTAAAGACAGTGGAAGTTACAATTTTAATATCTGTACATTGTGAGCCAGCAGGAAGAACAAAAGCAGTACCAGTAAGGGTACCAAAAACAACATCAGCAGATTGAGAAACAGTGGTAACACCCATGTTTTCAATAGTTCCAGCGGTACTACCAGTTGTGTCTTTAACGGTTCCAAGTCTCCAAGGACCTAGGTGAGTAGCAAAACCCATTGTAAATCTCCTTTATGCAAAAGTCCCTACACCATCGTTGCATCGTCTGCTGGGACAGTTGGTATAGGTAAATACCCAGTAATATGTTTATACACGCTTTTTGACCAGTTTGCAACTACCTATAAGTAAAAAACCCTGCTTTTTAGGGCAGGGCTTTTCCTATACACAGCAGCTATTAAGCTCCTGCTGAACCAAACATTCCGAGTGGGTCAGACCAGCCAAAGCTGTAACGCTCACGAGACTTGTATCTTACGTTACCAGTATCGAAATCACCATCCATTGAGTTGCTTAACGGAGTACGCACAAAGTGCTTCATGCCGTTAGGTACATCAGTGGTTAGGAACCAAGCATTTGTGTCAGTCAGGAAGTTATTAACAGTGTAACCCTCTGATACTGAACCATTATTCTTGATAGCATTGATGTCATTGTCAGTTGTACCAACACGCAACTCTGTCTCTAGGAGACGAGTAGCTACGAATTGCAATGCTGGAGGAACAACTAGCTTTTTAGGTTTAGCAGCAATCAACAGACCACGTTCGTCAGTCCATGCAGCGATTTGAATAACAGCGGCTTCCAGAGAAGTCTCATTCAAATCAGCAGGAGTACCGGGTTGGTTGCTGTTGGTGCCACCGCTTACCAAAGGATGACTTGCTGAGAACAGAGGAACGCCATCACCACCGTAATAAGCGGCAGAGTTAGTGAATCCGTTGTTCAACACAGCAGCAGCTTTGACTTGCTTGGTGTATGCCATAGCACGAGCTAGAGCCTTGGTGTATCGAGCTGACAACGAGTCATACAAGTTATCTTCGATTGCTTCTTCTGTTAGGGAGAAGCCCAATGCGATAGTTTCGTGGTTGTAGCGAGCTGTGAAGGCTTCTTGTGCATTGTCATAAGCGATGGCAGAGCCTTCGTTTTTAACAGGTGCAGCAGAGAATCCAGACAGTTTTGTTTCTTCTTCAAAAGAACGCTCAGATGATTCAGTATCATAAATCTCTTTATGTTGCTGACCATACTGTGCATACTCTAGACCAAACAAGGCGTTCAGTCCGGGAAGCAGTTCTTTCAGTAGTTGTGCGCGTGAAATAGCCATTTAGTCGCTCCTTAAGCTGCTGTTACAACATTGGTTGCAGATGTATAGGTATGAACGCCAAAATTGAACTTGACAATCACCTCCGTATACGAACCAGATGCATTAACAGTGGCTGGAACAACATCAACAATCCTGAAAGGAAGAGTTGTAGTGGAACCAGTTGAATTGTAAACACCTTCTTTTGAATTGCCAGTAGTAGTGCTACCAGTAGTTTGAAAGAAAGCAACGTTTTGTCCAACAGCTGCTTGAGTTAACCCGCTAACTGTTGAGGCAGCTGAAAGAACTGCTACTTTATACAAAGCATCAGGGTCATCAGAAACATAAGCAACAATGTCAGAAGCAACAGTTCCACCGGGGAAATATTGTTGTTGAAGAAATTGCTTAGTGGTTGGGTTTGTGAATCCACAACCCAAGAAAACACCAACTGCATCTGTAGCGGTGGTAGTACCTGTAGCTCCTCTGCTCAAAGTTCCAACAGTGTTCAGTCTAACCACATCACCATAAAAGATGGATGTAGCTGAAGCTGAAGTAATAGGAATCAAGCGAGTTGAACCAGCAAATACTTGTCCACCAATCAGATTTATGGGTTGAAACCCATAAGGACCTGCAAGGGTAGGAAATGCCATTTATAACTCCAAATTAAAAAGTTTACGAACCTTTGCCAAAGCTACTTGTGGACTTACGCTCTCTAAAGAGTGGCATCCTTGGGTCACTTTGACTCATTAAGTTATTGTCTACAGCTTCCGATTGAGCACTGGTTTGCTTCGCGTAATATGCATTACGTTGGTCTACCAATTCTGTCGGAGTCTTGCAAAGCAATAACCCACCAACCTCAATATTGTCCTTAAAGCGACTATTAGGGTCGATTAGCAGTTGGAACTGCGGTTGTTCTATCGCTGGTACTGGTTCCCATCCTTCTCTCAGTTTTGCTGAGATATTGCGAGGGTCTGCATTATTTAGCGTAGAAACTCTAATCCATCTGTACGAGTAGCCCGGCATCTTGACAGGTTCTGGCAAGAGTTCTGGAGGAGACCACTGCTTAGGCTTCTCTTCCATTGTACGGGTTGCAAGTTCTCTATCTTGTCTGTTGGTTGTCATTTTAGGACTCCATTTTAATTAATGCCTGAGCATATTGTTCAGGGGTTATATTAAGCTTCTTAGCAATGCTCATCTGCGATTGTGTAAGCCTTATCTTCTTAGAAGATGTGCTACGGGAAGCAGATGCTACAACGTTGCTAGGTCTTGTAGAGCTTTTGCTCTTTTCTTCTATGTCGGTCTCAAAATTCTCTGGGAACCGTTTACGCATCGTGTCATCAATGCGCCTGTAGTACTCTTTGGATGATATTACAACTCCTTCTTTCTTAAGCTTTTCATGTAAGCCTAATGCCAAAGATGTCATCTCATCGTCAGCTCCAAACCAAGTATTGTCTTGTTGCCAACTTTTTGCGGTTGGGTCAGGTTGTATAGCTGGTTGCTGTATTTGTACAGGAGAATCATCAACTTGTAAAGGGGCTACTTTAAAATTCTTAACTTTATCACTTCTTATAGAGATTTCTGTTAAAGATTCTTGAGCTTCCAGCATTTTATCTGTGTCTCCAGACTCATGTGCTTCTTTATATGCCTGTTTCGCTTTGTCCATTTCCATGTCAACATTGCGACTTACCGACTTTAAGACACTGTTTTCACTGTCATTTAGGCTAATTTTGAGGCGTTTATTCTCCTCATTTAGCTTCTGTGCATATGAAATAGCCTCTGTTTGCTCCCTTCTTGCTTGTTCTTTGTCGCGCCTTTCATCCTCAGCAAGCTTTCTCATCTGCTTAATCTTGTTTTTGACCTTAGCAGAGTAGTCAGTTAGCTCATCTTGGTAGAGTTCTTCCTTAAGATTGTCAGGTAAAGGCTCTCTATGCCTGTCCTTCTCAGGAGTATCATCCTCTATTTCAATATCTACCTCTTCTCCATCGAGTACAACCTCAACTTTTACGTCATCTACCTCGTCTGGAAACTTATATTCGTTCTTTTCTATCATGTTTAAACTCCTTATTTGCGTTTAATTCCTCTTGGGTCATCCACTACACCTTCAACTGAGTCATCATTTATCATGCGAAACTCTTTACCATGTATAACAAGGCGAGAACCTGCATTTGGTCTGACTAATATGAAGTCTCCTACCTTACACCAAGCTCCAGAGGGGAAGCGAGTGGCATCTGTGTAGCAGTCTTGTCCAAGACTTACCACAAACAGTACAGTGGTGAGAAGCTCTTCGTAGTGAATAGTGCTATCAGCCTTGATAATACCGCTATCAAACTCCTTTTCCTGCTCTGGAATGGCACAAAGGATATGATACCCACTAGGTTTGGGTAGCTGACTTGCTTTTTCTTCAGGTGGTGAGGCTATGGAGCCAATTATTACAGGGTTGTCTGGATTTGCAGCCAGTAGTATGTCAATCGTCATCAGATTCCTCTATATGTTTTTGTAGGTCTAGTATGTTTAAACGAGCAGTAAGAAGACCTTTTATCTCACCAACCATTGCCTTGTACTCAACATAGTCTTTAGCAGCACCGCTGCCTAGATTATCTTGAATTTGTGACACCTTGTCTTCTAGTTTCTCAACTAAAAGCTTTAATACCTTATCACTCATTATTTTTTACCTTGTAGTCTAGCGTTTTCCTTTGCAACCTCTACACCTAACTTAAGTTTCTCACTTGCTACCTTTGCTCTATCTGTTATGGCATGTTTCTCAGCATCAGCTTGTAGCTTCATATGTTCCATATTAGTTTTAGCTGTCAATGCCGCATCTTCTGAGGCTGTTTTAGCTTCCAATGCGGTCATTCTGTACTGGTTATCAGCCACATCCTTAGCGGACTTGCGTTGGACTTCAGCTTCCTTCAGTTTCTGGTCTGCTAGTTGCATCTGTACTACTGGGTCTTTCTGTTGTTCAGCAGCCTGTGCCTGAGCAGCTTCGCCTTTATGTATTTGAAGCAGTTGCTGGCTTGCCATAGCTACTAGACGAGACAGTTCTACCTCAACTTCAGGTGGTAGAGGCTTATCAGGAGGGGGCATAGTGACTCCCATCTGTTTCTCTATCTGGCTTCTGTACTGGAATCCTAAGTGTTCAGCCATATGCGCTTGTAATGCCGCCATGATTTGATTTGCTAGAGGATTCTGCCCAATAGTCTTGGTGACTACAGGGTCAGTCATAAATGCCTGATGCGCTGCGATGTGAGCATCATGGTCCTGATAGATGAATGCTTTCATAGGCTTGCCACTGACTGCGTTCATGTTCTCAGAGATTGGGTCTAGAGGCTTCTCATCATCTTCCAGCTTGACTAGCTTGTCTGCATTCTTTATGCCAAGTACATCCAGCATCTGTCTATGCAAATACTTCATGTCATAGATTTGAGGAGCTGTTTGGGCTAGTTGTATTACAGCTTGGTATTGAACAACCTTCTGAGATAGCGTAGCGGCATTGGGGTCTGATACAGGGATAACATCCACCATATCATAATCTGACTTCTTAGCTTGTCTATCACCTAGTTCCGGCTCATATGAATATTCTTCTGGTGTGTAATCTGCAATTATATTCTTTAATAGGCGAAGCTCTTGCTTCAATGAGTAATGTATACGAGCCTGTACAGCACTCATAACCTTCATTGTCCGCTCAAGGATAGCCAGAGTCGTACCGACAGGAGAGTTAGCAGACATGTCAGATATTTGTATATCTGCTGCACCCGCGAACCTCCTACCTTCTTCTACAATAGTTCCAAGCAGGGACTGCAATACCTGACTTGGCTCCTTGTAAGGAAGGGTCATGATGTTATCTTTGATAGTACCGCTAGGTACATCTACATCTCTGAACTCAGCTGGTGCTATAGGGGTGTCATCACCTTTGACTCTTAAGCCTCTGGTCTTGAAACCACCGGGTAGGTTAGATAGAGTTCCCGCATCTACCAGTTGTCGAATAAGACTAGTACTAGACTTAGCAAAAGCACCGACAAGATGAATAAGCCCGAAGCAGTAGAAGCCGAAGCCCGGAACGTATCCATAGTGAACAAAGTGTTGACGTTTTTGATGCGTTTTATCATCCTCATTCCAATTCCTGCGAATTGATAATACTTTGTTAGAACCCTTTTCAATGGTGACAACATACGGTAAAGCAATGCCTGTAGGACCATCTTCATCTTCATGCTCATATCCCTCCAAATCTAAGTTAACATGCATCTCCAATAACTTATACCTGTCATCGGATGTAGCACGGAATCCCTGCTTCTCAGCAATCTTCTTCTCAACCTCATCCATCGTGTTGTTTGGTTCACCCAAATCAACATCTAGATAGAATCCAGCAACTTGAAGCTTTCTAACTTCATTCTCTGTCTTACGCATTACATGGGTAACACGTTCAGCAGTCTCAAGATTAGCAGCACCATAAGGCACTACAACATCCTCAGCAGGGATGAAGATAGATACCTGACGTTCTAGACTGGGGTCATAGTAGACCTTCTTAAAGGCATTACCACATAGACCTAGTCCCCATAGCATCCTTTCCGTCTCAGGTCTATATTCATTCATGACATCGGTGATTTGATAGTTCATGTCAGCCTGTACCCTAATAGCAGCCTCGCGCTTTTCAGGGGTGTCCTTGCCAATTATCTCTGTCTTAACTGGACCAGACGCTGGCATAATCTCCATGATAGTCTCAGCTTGGAACTTAACCAAGGCTTCTGAGAGTAGGGGATGATACACACCACATGCACCAGCCCAAGGGTCAGTGCGTTCTTCAATCTTCATGCCTAGTAGTTCTAGACCATCTACATAGGTTTGCATCCAATCTCTACGAGAAGATACATCATCATCATAGTCAGAGATTAAATCTCCAACCATCTGATTCATAACCTTATCATCTATATACTCAGCTAGGTTATCATCAAAGCCTTCTTCATCTTCTCCACCTATTTCAATCTCCATTCCATCAATGCCAATTGTTACTGACTCAGGGTCTTCAATTTCTATTTCAATATCTGGTTCAGATTCTAATGAATCTAATCCCTGTGGAGCTTGATACAAAGACTTATGCATACTCATATGTATTTCCTAGTAATATACTACCTTGCGTTTAAATGAGTGGACCTCATCCTCTTCATCTGTCTGAAGACGAATGAACCCACCTTGTCGAAATCTTAATAAAGCTTGACTTGTGCTATCCACTAAGTCATCATGGTCCCCATTAGGGAACGATGCACATTCTTCCATCACCTCATCTGCCCATCTGGTATCTGGACACCATACCATACCCGATGCAAACAAATCTGAGATAGCGTTTACACGGGCTATCTTATCACTTCCTTTGCTAGGTGTATATTCTGAAATAGGAATTCCCATTCTACGCATCTCATAGATAAGGGGAGCACCTGCTGCTTTTTTCTCCACAATCAGGGTATCTGGGTTCCATTCCTTCCATTGCTGCATAGCCCTAGCCTTTAGCTCTGGGAACTCCATACGCTCTTTAATGGCTTCTAGGAGGATGATATTGGCAACACTCTCCCCCTTTTCGTTAGGTATATAGAATATGCCCCATGTTGTACATGCTGAATAATCTGCCCTATTGTTTTTTTCAAATGCCGTATCCCACGATTGTATGGTATATTCTATGGGAGGGGCAGTATCAGACTCCCAACGCTTCCACATCTCGCGCTTGATAATAGCCCCCTCTTCAGATGTAGGATTCTGCTGGTACTGGGCTTCCCATTTAGATACAGGCAGTTCAGCCTTAATAGCTTCAAGTTCCTTCTGAGACCAGAACTCACCCCATAAAGGCTTACCGCTAGGCATTAATGCAGGGAATTCAATGACTTCCCAAGTATCACCATCTCTTTTAGCAGCGTTAGCTAGGATTTGACCTGTTAGGTCCTTCTTGGACCAGCGGGTCATTACTATGATAATAGCTCCTCCCGGCTGGAGTCGTTGACGAGGTCCAGAGTTATACCATTCATATACACGGTCATATACAGTGGCGGTACCCTGCATAGCTTCCTGCTCAGAATGCGGGTCATCAATAATAAGGACATCAGCACCCTTACCTGTAACGGCTCCCCCTACCCCAATAGCGAAGTAATCACCACCCTTATGGGTATTCCATCTACCAGCTGCCTTAGAATCTGAGGATAGCTTGGTGGGGAATATGCCTTGGTAGTCCGATGTAGCTACGAGGTTCCTCACCTTTCGACCAAACCCAACAGCTAGTTCAGCAGTGTGAGCTGTCTGGATAATCTTCTTCTCAGGGAACTTGCCTAGGAACCATGCGGGGAACAGGAAGGAGGCAAACTCAGATTTAGTATGCCTAGGGGGCATGTTAATAATTAAACGCTTTAAAGACCCCTCAGCGACCCGCTCAAAGGCTTCTGCCATGTCCTTGTGATGTTTGCCAGCTATGAAGCTACCCCACATCTCCTTAACGAAGGGTATAAAGTTATTACGGCATCTTTCCTTTTTATCCTCATCAAAGAGAATCTTAATCTTTTCCACTTCAGGAGAGTTAGGAGGGAGGACATCTAACAGGTCACTATACCTCTTTAGCTCTTGCTGGGTCAATATCAAAGCTTTGATACCATAGCGATAGACCTATCTACAATCTTCATACTACGAACCAGATGTGGTTGAACCTTTAACAACCCATATGACTTAAGGGTATGAACATGTCTATGAATATTAGACTTAGATGTCATCTTTAGTCCCTGAGCTATTTCAGCATAGGATGGGGCAAAGCCCTTTATCTTCATAAACATCTGAATAAAATCATATACAAGACGTTGCCTTTCAGTCATACACTGTGCCTCCCATACAACTACTAATGCCATTGAACTCAGCTTTCCTTAGTTCAGGAGAGATTTGACCATACTTAGCCCTCATCAATGCCCCAGCGTGGACTATCCTTGCTCCGGGTATTGTTGGCTCAAGGGTCTTGTAATCATACATATTGTCATCATCTCTTATATAATAGGTCCCCAACCTTTTTCTACCACTTCCTATTAATACCACCATAACATCTTCCCTAGTCCTACATAGGCAACAGTTCAACTGGACTAGAGTTAAGCCCATGATTTCCATGAGTTCTAGCTTAGTTATACCCGGCTTATCTGTTACATGACCAATTAAAGCAGCGTTGTTGGTGATAGTGCGAACCTTAATATCAGCATTCTTCATAAAGACTCCGTGTTAGTGTTGTTTGGTTATCAGACAAATATGTCCGGTTGTGCGTGAAGATGACGAGGTATCGGACAAAAATGTCCGGTTATGGTTGCACTTACCGTTGCACCATTGCAACATTATTTGCAACATTAACACTTCCACGCGCGTAATGATTTATTGATACGGCTGTCTGGGTCATTAGCAGTTTTAGCTGACGTAAGCTTACGCTTCATGCCAGACATTCTTGCACAGAAAGACTTCTTCCTAGCTCCACCTTCAGGCTGAGGGGCTTTTAGTCCCGGCTTGTCTGGGTTAGCTGCATTATAAGATGCCCTCCCCTTTGCGTTTAAACCACCTTTCTGGTTCTTACCTTCTTTACGAGTCCAAGCTTCTGTCATGTTCATCCTCATTGTAGTCCCACATTATAATAGGGGTGGAAGACCCTACATAGGCACCTTCTATATTATAGGCTATATACTCCATAGCTTCTTCTTCAGTCATGCCATCTTCATTCACCATCTGTTCAACCAGTTCATGCCCGCTATATATGATAGTGGTGATACGCTCGTTGCTATGCCATACATCAGCATATCCAGAAATACAACTATCATAACCTTCTAATATAATCATCTCTGATATATTACATTTTAGCTCTTTATTCTTTAGCACAGGATTCTATAGCCTCCTCTAATGTATTGAAGCGATTCTTTATGCCTAGCTTATTACCAAACATCTTATAGATAACATAGTAGTCACCGACTTTAAGGATACCCATATTACCCTCTACCCAATGTTGGGAAGACAATCTTTTCCACAAAATATATACCCCCCCCCTATTTGAGAACGTTCCCTATAGGGGGTCATTCTCCTATACATATTATGTACTTGTCAAGCTTTATGCGAACGTTGATAGGAATTTATAATTGAATGAGTGGATTAGAGTGTATAGCCATCACTACGTCAGAGCCTTCTAAAAGGGGGTCGGGGAGTGGTGGGTCGCTCTATATATCGTTTTCTATTCAACCACTTAGCTACTCAGCGTTTAAACTCTCAATGGTGAAGCTATCAATGCTAGACTGGTCTCTAGTTCCTTCTTTAATACTGTAACGTCAATGGCTTGCGTCATTGTCTCAGTCTTGGGGTCGAACATACCTATTGAACGACCCATCATTTCTAATGCTTTCAATCTGTTAGACAACTGAGCGGTCTTATCTTGGCTATGTGATAACAATTCTTGAAGGATGTGACGTCTCGTAGATGCTTGGTCTGTAAGGATATTCACAGTTGACTGCTCTAAGTAGTTGCCTATCAACTTACTGATTCTTTCATCAGCCAAAAGACGGTTCGCATTCACACACACAGTTGCTTCACTGCTATCCTTGGCATCATAAGCAGTGCGATAAGCTTGCTTAGTGCTCATCCCGCCTATTACATGGCTCGCAAACAATTTCATTTTCCCTGTTAGTGGCTTGCTGTTAGGGGCTTCGCTGTCTTTTACCCCATAAGGCATGCCATTTGTTTTAATCTTATGCTCTATCTGGAGTACTGCTGACCGTACCGCTTCGCTATCAACACCCGCGCCCTCACTGCTATCATTGACTATGCTCGGTATGCTCGCATCAATTATTCCACCCAATTTGCTTCGGTCTCTTGCCATTTTAATCACCCTAACACTATGAGTTTATTATTCTAACTATGTTTAATCAGGTTGTATACTATGTTTGTTCTCATAGTGATTGCATCGCAATGTACGAAAGTGCTTGCGTTATTGTTTAAACGCGAGTAAGCTTCGGGTTGTTGGGGCGAGACAGTTTACTTACAAGCCCTAAGTTGTTGATTACAAAGACCCCAAGTTTTAAGGGCGAGAGGATTGAATCCTCCCCATACAGTGTCGACAGTGTCGAGTGTGTGGACTACAGAGACCTAACCCATTTAGTATCGCATAGCATGTTGAGAGCGGTGAAAATCTGGGCAATGGGTCGTGGATTTAATCTTGATGCACATTGGCTGTTTGCACGCTGAGTGTGTATCGAGATGCAATCGGCATCATAATCGGGAGGCTTAAAATGCAAGTGATAATTTACAGCGATAGTGGTCACGGATGGGCAAAGGTGCAACGTAAGTTGGTGAATAAGTTGGGCATTCAAGTCTCTAGCTATTCATACCAAC
>Ga0181350_1000219_pt1 | contig 17479 bp, 9 predicted proteins | sample Su13VDMM110DCMD_FD_130105 | JGI IMG/M metagenome (GOLD analysis project Ga0181350, IMG submission 130105) | Freshwater viral communities from Lake Michigan, USA - Su13.VD.MM110.DCM.D | ecosystem: Environmental > Aquatic > Freshwater > Lake | place: USA: Michigan | collected 2013-07-16
GAAGAGAAGACTGGTACTGGTATTACTATTACCAATTCTGATGTTGGCAATAGTTCTACTGTTTCTATTACCAATACTGCAGTAACTGCAGGATCTTATGGGTCTGCTACTGCGATTCCTACATTCACTGTTAATGCACAGGGTCAATTAACTGCAGCTTCTACTGTTTCAATCACCACTTCTCTTGGTATTGCTGGTGATACTGGTACAGATACCATTGCTCTTGCGACTGATACTCTGACATTTGCTGGTGGTACTGGTATCACTTCAACAGTAACTTCAGCAACTAATACAGTTGACTTTAGTATTGATAACACTGTTGCTACATTAGATGGTACTCAGACTCTTACTAATAAAACTTTAACCAGCGCAGCATTAACTACTCCAACTATTGGTTCTGCTGGTGCTAACTTCTCTGGTTCTACTTCTGGTACAATTACTGTCCTTGCAACTGCAACTGCTGGGTCAAACTCTTTAACTCTACCAGCTGCAACAGATACTTTAGTTGGTAAAGCTACTACTGATACACTTACTAACAAGTCTATCAACTTAGCAAACAATACACTAACTACTACTTCTGCTCAGTTGGCAACTGCCATCTCCGATGAAACTGGTACTGGTGTTGTTGTATTCTCTAATACTCCAACTTTAGTTACTCCAGTATTGGGTGTTGCCACTGCAACAAGCATTAACAAAGTTACTCTTACTACTCCTGCCACTGGTTCTACTTTAACTATTGCTGATGGTAAAACTCTTACTGCAAGCAATACATTAACTTTCACTGGCACAGATACTTCTTCTGTGGCATTCGGATCTGGTGGTACTGTTGCTTATGTAGCAGACAAACTAAGTGCATTTGCCGCAACTTCTTCTTCAGAACTTGCTGGTGTTATCTCAGACGAGACTGGCACTGGTGCTTTAGTATTTGCTAGTAGCCCAACTCTAGTAACTCCAACTCTTGGTGCTGCTTTAGCAACTAGCGTTACTGCCACTTCTGGAAATATGACTGTTGGTGCTGCATCTGGTAATAACAGTGTTAATCTAGTTCCAACTGGAACAGGTTCTGTTGATGTTGCCAACAAACGAATCACTTCTGTTGCTGAACCTACTCAGTCCAGCGATGCAGCAACTAAGAACTATGTTGATGCAGTTAAAACTGGTCTTGATGTTAAAGATTCGGTTATTGTTACTACAACTGGTAATCTAACTGCCACATATTCCAACGGAACTTCTGGTGTTGGTGCAACTCTTACTAACTCTGGTACTCAAGCTGCAATTACTATTGATAGTAGAGTTCTAGTTGTTGGAGAGCGTGTTCTTGTTAAAGATCAAACAACTGCTCTACAAAATGGTTTCTATAAAGTTACCACTGTTGGTACTGCTTCTGCAAATTGGGTATTGACTCGTACAGTTGATGCTGATGAAGACAGCGAAATTACTCCAGGTGCATTTACTTTCGTTGAAGAAGGTACTGTTGGTGGAAACAATGGTTATGTATGTACCAATGTTGGTGCTATTACTGTCGGTACTACTGCAATTACCTTTGTTCAATTCTCTGGTGCTGGTTCTGTTATCGCTGGCGATGGTTTAACAAAGACTGGTAATACTTTAAATGCAGTTGGTACTAATAACCGTATCTCTATCTCTGCTGATGCTATTGACATCTCTTCAAGTTATGTTGGTCAAGCAACTATTACAACTCTTGGTACTATCGGTACTGGTACTTGGCAAGGTTCAGTAATTGCTGGTGCATATGGTGGCACTGGTGTTGATAACACTGGTAAGACTATTACACTTGGTGGTAATCTTACTACTTCTGGTGCACATAGTACTGCGCTAACTACAACTGCAAATACTACATTAACACTACCTGTTACTGGTACTCTTGCAACGCTAGCTGGATCTGAAACATTAAGTAGTAAAACTATCACAGGTTCAAGCATTGGTTCATCATCACCAAGCACTGCAGCGTTTACAACTCTTGCAGCTTCTGGTGCTGTAACATTTACTTCTACCACTGATGCTTCTAACTTAACCACTGCAGCAGTTATTCTTTCTGGTGGTCTATCAGTTACTAAAGCAATGTATGTTGGTACTAACATTACTGGTGCTGGTGCAGCAACTTCTACTCTCGATGGTTTCAACATCGATGGTGGCACTTATTAAAGTGAACTAAATACATGGTGGGTGAAATTCCCACCCCAGTATATACTGGTTGTTTTAATTCTACATAGAATAGGTTATTATGGCTAACACAGTCGTTCTCAAACGAAGTGCCGTTACAGGCAGAAATCCAACCACAGGCGATCTTGCGCTTGGAGAGTTAGCACTCAACACATACGATGGTAACCTATTCTTCAAAAAAGACAGTGGAACTGCTTCCATTGTTACTGTTGCCACATTAGCTGGTACACAAACCCTCTCAAATAAAACCCTAGCATCTCCTGTAATTACTGGCACGATAACTGCTGGTGGTGGTGTAGGTACTAATGGACAAGTTCTGGCATCAACAGGATCTGGGCTTCAGTGGATCACTAAAGATGTTTCCACACTAGACAGTTTAACAGATGTAACTATTAGTTCTGCCACAGCAGGACAAGTTCTTAAATTTTCTGGCTCTGCTTGGATTAATGCTGCATCTGATGCAGTTATTGCTTCTGCCGTATTTGCAACAAATGCACAATCAGATCTAGGATCTGTCGCTGATGCTATCATAGCTGCATCAGAAGATCTTGGAGCAATCACTGATGTGGCTTCTCTTATCTACGATATGGGTCAATTAAAACTTGATGGTATCGTTTCGTTATCAAATATTGATCAATCGGTTAAAGCTGACTATATCGGCTACTCGATTATTTTTGGATTCTAAAGGAATAAAATGGCTCGCCAATTAGTTGAAAAATATATTTTCTCTCCGAATGTTGCTACTGCAGGTTATGTAAAATTTCCTGGAAAGGTTGATGCAACTCAACTATTGATTATTGCAAATAAGACTTCGCAAAATAATATTTACGCTATTGGTGATCCAACTCGTGGTGGTACTGTTGTTTATAGTGCTTCTGAAGATGCTGGTTTCTACACAGAACAAGTAGGTGTTACTACTGTAACATTTACATATGACACCTCAACGATGTCAGCAAATGATAAGATTGCCATCTATACTGACGCACCAAAAAATATCGGTAATATTGTTCGTCCATATTTTATGGGTGTTGATGCTATTGAAAGAATGCGTGTTGCCAATCCTCAGTCGCTAATTGATGCTGACTTCGAATATGGATTGCAACCTACTAAATGGCAGAACTATGCTGAAATTAGAAATATTCCAGGAATTTATGAAAAGCCAGGATTGGACTTATTCCTTTCTGATGTTACTACCAATGGTGCTTCACCATCAACAATTACTGTAACTACTTCTGCACCACACGGATTGTCCGTGGCAGATCCAGTTATTCTGTTTGGTTTAACTGGTACTGCTAACTATGCTCGAGCAGAAGGTGCTTTCGTTATTGCTTCTGTACCTACCAGCACTACATTTACATATTTTGCTAAAGGTATCGTAGGAACAAACGCACTATCAATTTATGGTGGTTCAACATATGGTCGTCGTGGTGGTTTCTATGAAGGTTCTGATTTACCAATTTCTTCTGTTACTTCAAACGCAGCTAATCCTTCAGTAATTACTGTTACTTGTTCTGCCAATCATGGTTTAGTTCCAGGTGCTCCATTAGTTGGTATTGCATCTTCTGCTGGTTCTAATCATGGATTACTAACAGGTAACTTCTTTGCGGAATCAGTTCCATCCGCAACAACATTTACATTTACGGCTCGTGTTGGTGGAGCAGTTGCAAACAGTTCAATTGCCACAACAATGTATACTCGTTCTGACGCATTCGTTATCCACAGACCATTCGATGGTGGTGTTCAGTTAGGTAATTTCTTACCTTCACATGGTGCATCAATTTCTCGCCAAACTAAAAAATACATGCGTTACCAATCAGGTAAAGGTGTACTTTGGACTTCAGGTGTTTTGTTTAATCCTGTTATGAACCTTGACCAAATTTCTGCTGCAGCAACTGGTGCTGGTTCTCTTATTACTGTTACAACTGAATTAGACCATGGTCTTCAAGTTGGTGCCACTGTTGAAATTGCTGGTGTCGTTACATCGGGGTATAATGGAACATATGGTATCAATACTGTTACCAGCGAGAATACATTTACTGTAGTTGCAGCAGTTACTCTTGGTGCTGCCTCTGCAGTTGTTACAAATTTACCTCGTGTCACTCTTAAAACTTGGCATGGAGCATCTGTTCGTATGGGTGCGTTCGATGATCAAAACGGATTGTTCTGGGAATTCGATGGAAAAGAATTGGCAGTTGTTAAACGATCTGCCACATATCAAATTTCTGGTTTCTGCACTGTTACTCCAGGATCTCAAACAGTTGTTGCTACATCTGGTCGTTTCACTCAACAGTTAAAGGCTGGTGATCGAATCGTTATTCGTGGCATGACTTACATGGTAGGTTCTATTGCAGACGATAACAACATGACAATTAATCCTGCCTATCGTGGTGTTAATGGTTCAACTGGTATTAAGTTAGCCACTGTTATTGACTATCGTATTCCACAATCTCAATTTAATATTGACGCTTTAGATGGAACTGGTATTTCAGGTTACAATATTAATCTGAATAAAATGCAAATGATGGGAATTTCGTTCTCATGGTATGGTGCTGGTTTTATTGACTTTATGTGTCGTGGTTCAGATGGTAATATGATTCTTGCACATCGCATGAAACAAAATAACATTAACGATGAAGCATACATGCGTTCAGGTAATACTGCAGTTCGTTATCAAACTATTAATGAATCCGTAATCGGAGAACTGGCTTCTTCTATTAATGATTCTGTCACTACTATTCCAGTAACTAATGTTTCTAGATTCCCAGTTAATGGTGGTACTGTTCTGATTGAAAATGAATGTATAACATTTACTGGAGTTAATACTGGCGCAAACACTTTAACTGGTTGCACTCGTAGTGCGTCTTTTATACAATTCCTTGGTGGTGTTAATAGAACATTTACTGGTGGTGCTGCAGCAAGTCATGCAGCAGGTAATGGACATACTTCTGTTATTCTTATTAGTTGTACTGCTGCACCTACTCTAAACCACTGGGGTTCATCTTATATTATGGATGGTGGTTTCGATACAGATCGTGGTTACTACTTCTCGTATCCAGCATTGAGTAATTCATTAACTTCTGCTCAGTCTAAATCTGTTTTCTTCATTAGATTGGCACCATCGGTATCAAATTCAATTTCTGGAACTCTCGGAGATAGAGATTTATTAAATCGTTCTCAGTTATTACTACAAAAATTACAAGTTCAATCTGACCAAGCAGTACAGGTTTATGGCATTTTAAATCCAGGAAATATTGATTCTTCCACAGATTTAACATGGCAGTCTGTTAATACAACAGCATTAGGATCTCAACCTTCCTTTGCTCAGGTATCAACTACTGTTACAACTACTGCAACTCCAGGTGAACAGATTTTCTCAACACTGGGTCAGCCGAATGGTTTTGCTGAAATTGATTTGTCTAGTTTGAAAGAACTATCAAACTCAGCAATTGGTGGATATGGTAACTTCCCAGATGGTCCAGATGTGTTAGCAATCGTAGTTAAAAATCTATCTTCATCTACAGCAACTGTCAATGTGAACTTATTCTGGTCAGAAGCACAAGCATAAATATACAAAAATAGAGGAATTTTTAAATGGCAACCCAAGTACAGTTTAGACGAGGAACTACCTCACAAAATAATGCGTTCACTGGCGCACAGGGTGAACTTACAATTGATACCGATGTATACACTATTCGAATACATGATGGTACAACTGCAGGTGGTAAACAAGTTCCAACTCTTACAGCTACTCAAACATTTACCAATAAAACAATGTCTACCAGTTCCGTGTGGAATGGTACTGCTATTGGTTTAGGTTATGGTGGAACTGGTGCTGCTCTTACTGGTGTTGCAGGTGCTGTTGTTTACTCTACTGGTTCAGCAATGGCTCTATCATTGGCTGGTACTTCTGGTCAAGTTTTAACTTCTGGTGGAACAAGTGGTCCAACTTGGGTTAGTGCTTCTTCTCTTTCTACTGGTACTGCCACTACTGCTACTACTGCCACTAATATTGCAGGTGGTTCTGCTGGTTATCTAGTTTATCAAGCAGATACAAATGACACTGACTTTATTGCTCCAGGCGATGCTGGATTTATTCTTCGTTCTACTGGTGCTTCTACTGCTCCTGCTTGGGTTACTTCTGCATTAACAATTGGTACTACTGCTTTGCAAGTTGGTGACGCATCAACTTCGTTTGCTGGGGTTAGATCTATAACAATGGGTAACGGAAGTCATGGTGGCGGAACAGTTGGTTCTACTATAACTGGTACTGGTCCATGGACAGCAACAATTACTGGTATATCATCAACTACTGGTATTATGGTTGGGCAAAATATTACAGCAACTGCTGGTACTGGATCTCTTTTTGGAGGTTCTCCTACTAGCGTATTAGTGGCAAGCATTGTCTCTGGAACTAGCATTACTGTAACAGTTACTGGTGGAACGATACCAACTGCTGGTACTATTACTTCTATTACTACTTTTGGTTTCTTACAAGTACCAACTGGAACTACTGCTCAAAGACCATGGGTTGCAGCTAATGGTATGATTCGTTATAACTCAACTCAATCTACATTTGAGGGTTATTCATCTAGTGCTTGGTCATCTCTTGGTGGTGTTAAGTCTGTTGATGGGTTTACTTTTATTCAAGCAGAAACATCTGCTGGTAACTCAAATGGTGACTTAGATTTCTACGCTGAGAATGCTGGTGGTGATGCAGCTGCACAAGTTGGTCAATGGAATAGAACAAACCTTAAAGATTATACTGGTACGCTAGTTGGAACACAAACAACACAGAATGTGTTTAACGCAACTGCCACTACTGTTAATGCCTTCGGTGCAGCAACTGCTCTAAATCTTGGTGCAGCAACTGGTACTACAACAGTTGGTAATCGACTTAAATTATCTAGAGCAAATAGTACAGCTGATGATACTGGGCAAATTCTTTTAGATGGCGCAACTGGCAATAGAATTGATTGGAATACTGCAGGAACTGCTGCTCCATCGTTTACTACTAGAAGCGTTGGTACTAAATTAACATTATATCCATCAGTAACCGCAACTGCAGTTGATTACGCTATCGGTATTAATTCTGCAACATTGTGGAATAGCGTTCCTCAAGCAGATGCTGCAATGTACTTTAAATGGTATGGTGGAGAAACTGAAGTTGCTTCTTTATCTGGTACAGGTAATTTAATTTTAACTGGAGACCTTCAAGTTAAAGGTGGTGATATAACTACCGATCAAACTACATTTAATTTATTAAACACTACTGCCACTACTTTAAACTTAGGTGGTGCAGCAACTACTATTTCTATCGGTGCTGCAACTGGCACACTAACAATCAATAATGCAAATACAGTTATTACTGGTAATTTAACTGTAAACGGCACAACTACTACTGTAAATTCAACTACTGTAGAAATTCAAAATGCCTTTGTCTTTGAGGGTGCTACTGCTGATGGCTTTGAAACAACATTATCTACAGTAGATCCTACTGCAGATAGATCAATACTTTTACCAAATGCCAGCGATACTTTAGTTGGTAAAGCAACTACTGATACGCTAACAAACAAATCTATTAGTTTAACAAACAACACAGTTACATTTACTTCATTAGAATTACAGACTGCTTGTTCTGATGAAACTGGTTCTGGTGCTTTAGTATTTGCTACTAGCCCAACGCTAGTGACTCCAGTTCTTGGTGCAGCAACTGCCACAAGCATTAATGGTTTAACAGTATCAACTACAACTGGAACATTGACCTTAGTTAATGGTTCTACTCTAGCTACTGCTGGTGCATTTAGTACTACTCTAACTGCCACTGCCACAACTAATGTAACACTACCAACAACTGGTACTCTAGCTACTTTAGCTGGCACTGAAACTTTTACAAATAAAACTTTAACTAGCCCAACTCTAACTACTCCAGTTCTTGGAACTCCTTCTTCTGGAACATTGACTAGCTGTACTGGTCTACCAATTTCTACTGGTGTTTCTGGATTAGGAACTGGTGTTGCTACTTTCTTGGCAACACCAAGTTCTGCAAATTTAATTTCTGCTATTACAGATGAGACTGGCACTGGTGCTTTAGTATTTGCTAATACACCAACTTTAGTGACTCCAGTTCTTGGTGCTGCAACAGGAACTTCTATAGTTCTTAGTGCTGGTGCACAAAGTTCATCACTAGGTGTTGGAACTGCTGCATCTGGTACTGCTGGAGAAATTCGTGCAACAAACGCAATTACTTCTTTCTACTCTGATGATCGTCTAAAAACTAAAACTGGTAATATTCAGAATGCTCTTGAGAAAGTTCTTGCTCTTGATGGCTTCCATTACCATGCAAATGAAACTGCAGTAGCATTGGGTTATGATGCCTCTCAACAACATGTTGGTTTGTCTGCTCAACAAGTGCAAGCAGTTCTACCAGAAGTTATTGCTCCTGCTCCAATCGATCCGCAGTATATGACTCTACACTACGAGCGAATTGTTCCATTGTTAGTTGAAGCGATTAAAGAGCAACAAAAACAAATCGAAGAACTTAAAGCAAAGTTAGGTAACTAAAATGGCTGCTGTCTCTACCAGAACTGGATTAAAAGAATATGCATTAAGAGCATTGGGTGCACCAGTGCTCGAGATTAATGTGGACGATGACCAAATCGAAGATCGAATTGATGAAGCATTAGACTACTGGAAACTATATCACTATGAAGGTGTGGAGCAGATTTATCTTAAACAGTTGATTCGTGCTTCTGAGATAACTCTTTCTGCTTCTGTGGCAACTACCTTTGCTATTGCTGAGGTTATTACTGGAGCAACGAGTGGTGCTACTGCCGAAGTATGCCGAGAATCTCAAAGATCGTCTTCAGGAACTCTATTGTTAGTTAGAAATGTTGTTGGTACATTTACTGCAGGTGAATCTATTACTGGTTCAGCAGGACATAATGCAACGCTATCTTCTATTACACTCCGTGAATACGATAATCGTTACATTGAAATTCCAGACTATGTTTGGGGTGTTACTCAAATTATATCTGCAGGACAAGCATCTTCCTCAAAGAATATCTTCGACTTGCAGTATCAATTAAGATTAAATGATTTGTATGATTTAACATCAACTTCTTTAATCTACTACAAAACTGTAATGTCACACTTGGCATTGCTGGACTTTGAATTAAACGGACATCAAAGATTTAGATTTAATCGTTTGAATGGTCGTTTATACCTAGACGCAAATTGGGCAACAGACTTTATTCTTGGTGATTACATTATCGTTCAAGCATATCGTCCAATGGATCCAACAACATGGTCTAAGATCTATAACGAGCCATGGTTGAAACATTATGTCACTGCATTGTTTAAAAAGCAGTGGGCAACTAACATTAAGAAATTCTCTGGAATTCAACTTCCAGGTGGTGTAACTCTGGATGGTGATAAATTATATGACGAATCTACCTCAGAAATTAAAGAACTAGAAGACGAACTACAGAATAAGTCAGCACCCCTAGATTTCTTCATGGGATAATAGATGCCTACTAATGTTTATTTTACTCATGGTACAAAGAATGAGCAGTACCTAATTGAGGATCTCATTATCGAATCTCTTAAGATTTACGGTAATGAGTTCATGTACATTCCAAGAACATTAGTTTCTAAGGATGAGATTCTAGGTGAAGATCGTCTATCTAAATTTACATCGTCATTTCCAATTGAAATGTACTTTGAGAATGTAGACTCTCTTGATGGTCAAGGTGCGTTCATTCAGAAGTTTGGTCTTATGATGGAACAATCAGCTACATTGGTAGTTGCTCGTCGTAGATGGGATCAATTGGTTGGTCGTTATGGTCAAACAATTATTCCTACTCGTCCATGTGAAGGTGATTTAATTTACTTTCCATTAACTAAGGGTTTGTTTGAAATTAAGTTTGTAAAACATCAAGATCCATTCTATCAACTTGGTAAACTATATGTGTTTAAGTTACAAGTTGAATTGTTCCAGTATGCTTCTGAGAAGATCGATACTGGCATCTCAGAGATTGATGCGTTTGAAACTCTCAAAACATTCACTACAAATACCACAAGATCTCCAAATGGAGAGGTTACTAAGATTACAATGACTGCAACTGGTTCTGGTTATACCACTGTACCAACAGTATCCTTTACTAGTTCAACTGGTATTGGTGCTACTGCAACTGCTGTTCGTGGAACTGGTGCCAATGCCAATAAAATTGTTAGTATTACTGTGACGAATCCAGGATCTGGATATCAAACTGCTCCAGTAGTTTCTATTACTGGTGGTGGTGGTGCTGGTGCTTTAGCAACTGCTTCTATTGATATCAATATTGATTCGCCAAACTCGTTTGGTGATAATAATAAATTTAAAACAGAAGCACAGGATGTATTGTTTAGCGTAACAAACCCATTCGGTGAAATTGACACAGAGAATAACCCATAATGTTAAACAGTAATGTATACTACCACGGAATCATTCGTAAGTGCATCGTAGGATTCGGCTCTTTATTCAGTGACATCTATATCGATCGTCGTGAGGGTGATTCTGTAACTGGTACAGTTATTCAAAGATTACAAGTTCCACTTGCTTATGCTCCAAAAGAAAAATGGATTGTTCGTTTAGAACAAGATCCAACTTTAGAAAATCATGTTTATACTACTCTTCCAAGAATGTCATTTGAGATTATTGGATATAACTACGATCCACAAAGAAAAGTAAATCGTATGCAACAGTTGAAGTGCGGTGATGGTACTGGTGCAGTATCAACCATGTACACTCCTGTTCCATACAACTTAGATCTTTCTTTGTACATCCTTACAAAAACTCAAGAGGATGGTCTACAAATCATCGAGCAAATCCTTCCAACATTTACACCTGAGTACACATTATCAATTAATGTCGTGCCAGACATGAGTGTTAAAATTGATGTGCCTATTGTTTTAAATAGCGTATCAGTTCAAGACGACTACGATGGTGATTTTCAAATGCGAAGATTTGTGACACATAGTCTTAACTTTCAAATGAAGATGAATCTATTTGGACCAATCTCTGGTAGAAATGTTATTGATACTGTCTATGCCAATGTTGGTGACAACGAAGACTTTACTAATCCAAATAGAGTTTATACTGCAGAAGGTGATGTCACTGATGCAACTATTAATACGGAGAGTTGGCTGGACGGATTTTAATTATGGCACAAGTATATAATTCGAATTCGAACTTAAAAGCTGCTGGTGTTACTGTTGATTTTACACCTGATAATGTAAAAGAGTACATGAAGTGTGCAGCAGATCCGATATACTTTATCGAAACCTACTGCTACATTGTTACACTGGATCATGGTTTAAAACTCTTTAAACTCTATGATTGCCAAAAGAACAAAGTAAATGTAATCCATAATAATCGTCGTGTGATTCTTATGGAAGGTCGTCAGCAAGGTAAGACAACTACCTCTGCAGCCTACATTCTTTGGTACACGATTTTCCAAGCCAACAAGACTGTGGCTATCCTTGCGAACAAAGCAACTGCTGCAAGAGAAGTTTTAGATCGTTATCAAACAATGTATGAGTTGCTACCAAAATGGATGCAACAAGGTGTTACTACTTGGAACAAAGGTGACATTGAACTGGAAAATGGTTCAAAAGTATTCACTGCTGCAACAGGTAAGTCTGGTATTCGTGGTAAATCCGTAAACATGTTGTATGTTGACGAAGCTGCGATTATTCCAAACAATGTGGCAGAAGAATTCTTTACTTCAGTTTACCCTACGATTTCTGCTGGTCAAACTACAAAGATTCTATTGTCATCTACTCCGTTGGGTTACAATCACTTCTGGAAGTTTTGGACAGATGCTGAAAAAGGTAGAAATGGGTTTGTTAATCTATTCATACCATACTGGGAAATTCCAGGTCGTGATGAAGCATGGGCTGCAGAACAAAAAGCACAGCTTGGTGAACTTAAATTTACTCAAGAGGTTCTTTGTAACTTCTTAGGTTCTTCTCTCACTCTAGTTAGAGCAGATGCTATTTCTAGAATGAGTCCTGATGTTATCGTCTATCAGAAAGATGGGTTAGATGTATATGTAAACCCACAGGCTGGTCATAGTTATTGTATGGTCTGCGATGTGGCTAAAGGTGTTGGTGGGGATTATTCAGCATTCCAAGTTATTGATATCACAGAGGTTCCATACAGAATCGTTGCAAAATATCGTAATAATGAAATCAGTCCGTTGTTGTATCCAAATGTGATTTATAAAGTTGGAACAGACTACAACCAAGCATGGGTATTATTGGAAATTAACATTTCAGAACAGGTTGCTCACATCCTATACTCTGAGATGGAATACGAAAATATATTGATGGTTACAAGACACGCTATGGGGCAAACTGTCTCAGGTGGTTTTGGTGGCGGTAAAACACAGTTAGGTGTCAATACCGATAAAAAGATCAAACGAATTGGGTGTCATAACTTTAAAGCACTCGTTGAGGAAAACAAACTTATTATAAATGACGCTGATACGATCTCTGAAATCTCGACTTTTATTGAGAAGAAGGGTTCATATGAGGCTGACGAAGGTTATCATGATGACTTGGTAATGCCTCTGGTACTGTTCGGATGGCTTACAACTAACAGTTATTTTAAAGACCTAAATAATGTTAATCTACGAAACATAATGTATGCTAAGCAAATGCTGGCGATCGAAGAAGAATTAACACCATTCGGATTCTACGAAGATGGGAAACCTGAAAAGGCTCCATTAAACTTCTAGAAATCGTGTAAAAACTAAATAAAATGTAGACATGAAATTGTCTAGGTAAACTTATTAACAAGGAGAAACACAATGCCGTTCCAATTATCTCCAGGCGTTGCAGTCGTAGAAAAAGATTTCACTTCTATCGTTCCAGCAGTATCATCATCAATTGGTGCTTTTGCTGGAGTATTTCCATGGGGTCCAGTATTGGAGCCTGTGACAGTTAGCTCGGAGAACGATTTAGTTCGTCGCTTCGGTAAGCCAAACGATAGTAATTTTCAATCTTTTTTTACAGCTGCGAACTTCCTATCTTATACAAATAATCTATTACTAGTTCGTGCAGACGCTGGTTCATTAAATGCGGTTGCGACTTCAACTGGTGGTCTTGGTACTGTCACAATAAACAATCCAGGTAGTGGTTATTCTTCCTCTGCAGCAGCACCTGCTGTTACAGTTGGCGCACCTGATATTGATGGTGGTGTGCAAGCTGCTGTTACAGTAACGCTTTCTGGTGGTGAAATTACTGCTGTTGCAGTTTCTGATGGTGGACACAGTTATCAAACTGCTCCGTCAGTAACACTTTCTGCTCCATCTGGTGGTAGTGCTGCAACATTCTCAGTTGTCATGACAACACCAACTATTTCTGGTGCTTCTGTCTCTGGTACTGGTGGTCAATTCACTTGCACTTCAACTAGAATTGCGGTCGGTGATCGTATTACTCTTACTGGTACAATTAGTGGTACTGCTACTATTACTGGTTACTCAACTCCAACAACATATAAAGTTTCTGCTATCACTGGTAGCGGTGCTGCTGTTACTGGGTTTACTTTAACTACAACTGCTGATGTTGCCATTGTTACTACTGCTGGTAGTACTACTGGCTTAGTACTAACTAATACATATAATCAATCAGTTGCTTCTGTTACCGTTTCAACTGCTGGTTCTGGTTATAAAGGTACTGTTACTGCTTCTTTCTCAGCAGGTAATGCTGTTGCAGGTGCAGTAACTCTTGCGTCTTCTACAATCACTGCAGCAACTATTGTTACTGCTGGTTCTGGTTATTCGACTGCTCCAGTTATTACTATTGCTGCTCCTCCATCTGGTGTTAATGCTACTCTAAACAGAACAATTACTGTTGCTGGTTTAAAGATTATTAATGGCGAAACATACAATAGTAGTTATCAAAATGGTGCTGGTATTGTTGGATCCTTTGCTGCAAAATATCCAGGAACTCTTGGTAACTCTTTAAAAGTTGCTATGTGTGACTCTGCTGGTTTTACTGGTTGGGCATACGCTTCTGAATTTGATGCTGCTCCAGCAACTTCTACATACGCTACTAGCGTTGGTGGCACTCAAGATGAAATGCACATTGTCGTTATTGACGAAGATGGCGCATGGTCTGGCACTCAAGGTACTATCTTAGAAAAATTTGCTTTCGTTTCTAAAGCATCTGATGCTAAAAAATCTGATGGCACTAATAACTACTACAAGAGTGTATTGAATGCTCGTTCAGAATACATCTGGTGGATGGATCATCCTACCGCTGTTACTGGTACTACTGCTTGGGGTTCTGCTGCAGCTACTGCAAGTTTCAAATTATTAGATTCTCCTGTATCAACTTCGTTGGCTGGTGGTACTGATGATTTCGTACCAACTGATGGTGAGTTACAATCTGCGTTTGCATTGTTTGCTAATGCTGAACAGTATGATGTTAGTTTAATTCTAGCTGGTAAAGCAACTGCTGCAACAGCAACATACATTATCAATAACATCTGCGAAACTCGTTTAGATTGCGTAGCGTTTGTATCTCCACAGAGTACTTCTACTGCCGATCCAATTATTGGTTCTACTTCTACTGAACAGAATGCAATTATTGCATACCGTGCTGCATTGCCATCTACTTCTTATGCAGTTCTTGATTCTGGTTACAAGTATCAATATGATCGTTACAACGACCAATACCGTTATGTACCATTGAATGGTGATGTTGGTGGTCTTTGCGCTCGTACTGACTACACTAACGATCCATGGTTCTCTCCAGGTGGTCTAAATCGTGGTCAAATTAAGAATGTTGTTAAATTGGCATTCAATCCAAGCAAAACACAAAGAGATATGCTGTACAAGTCTGGTATTAACCCTGTTGTTACATTCCCAGGTGAAGGTACTGTCTTGTTTGGTGATAAGACTCTCTTGGCTAAACCAAGTGCGTTTGATCGTATTAATGTTCGTCGCCTATTCATTGTTATGGAAAAAGCGATTGCCACTGCTGCAAAATTCCAGTTGTTTGAATTCAACGATGGATTTACTCGTGCACAGTTTAAGAACTTAGTCGAGCCATTCCTCCGTGATGTCCAAGGTCGTCGTGGTATTACTGATTTCGTTGTTAAGTGCGATGAATCTAACAACACAGGTGAAGTTATCGATCGTAACGAATTCGTTGCTGATATCTTCGTTAAGCCAAATCGTTCTATCAACTTTATCACTCTCAATTTCGTTGCTGCTCGTTCTGCGATTAACTTCTCAGAAATCGGTGCGTAATTCAAGATAAATAGATAAGAACATAAGGAGAATTAAATGGCAAATATTGCTGATTTCAAAGCGCAGATGATCGGTGGCGGTGCTCGCCCAAATCAATTCCGTGTTGAATTAACATTCCCGTCATATGTTACATTGGGTGTAGTTGCAGGACAAAGAGCGCAGTTTTTATGTAAAGCTGCTCAATTACCTGCATCCACTATCGAGACTTTACCAGTCTTGTATCGTGGTCGCCCAGTTAACTTTGCTGGTGAACGAACATTCCAACCATGGACTGTAACAGTTTACAACGATACAACTTTTGGTATCCGTAATGCACTAGAGCAATGGCAATCTGGTATCCAGAATTATAATACAACTAATGGTCGTACTAATCCTACTGACTACCAAGTTGACTTATCTGTTCACCAATTAGATCGCAATGGTGCAATTATCAAGAGTTACAAGTTTGTTGATGCATTCCCAACAACAATTTCTGCAATCGGTTTAGATTACGAGCAACAAAATGCAATTGAACAGTTTGATGTAGAGTTCCAATACAACTTCTTTACATCTGCTACTGGTGCAGCTGCTGGCTTCGGTGTCAATGTTTCTATTGATACTCCAGTTGGTAGTTTCCCACTTTAATAATTAACTGAGGTTATTACATAATGCAATTATTTGGATTTGAGATAAAGCGTAAGGAAGGGGATCAACTACCGAGTGTAGTTCCCCCTAGCCCTAATGAGACAGGCGCAACCGTAGTAAACACTGGTGTAAATGCTGGTGGATACTACGGTATGGTCATGGATCTTGAAGGTGTTATCAAGAATGAAAATGATTTGATCCGTCGCTACCGTGAGGTGGCACAGTATAGTGATTGTGATGGTGCGATCGAAGATATTGTTAATGAAGCCATTGTGGCTGATGAAACACATAAATCCGTTGAGATTGTTCTTGACGAAGTTAAAGTTTCAGACAATATTAAAACTAAAATTCGTGAAGAGTTTGATAATGTACTTCGTATATTAAAGTTCGATGAACGAGCACATGAAACTTTCCGTGCATGGTATATTGACGGAAGGTTATATTATCAAATCCTTATCGATGAAACAAGAGTTAAAGATGGTATTCAAGAATTAAGATACATCGATCCTCGTAAGATTCGTCGTATTAAGAATATCAAAAAAGAAAGAACACCACAAGGTGTTGAAGTTGTAAAGGAAGTAGAAGAATACTATCTTTACAATGACAAAGGAATTACAGAGCAAACAACACATGGTGTTAAACTGGCTCTTGATTCAGTGGTCTATGTTCCATCAGGATATGTAGATCCAAATACTGGTATGGCAATGTCTTATCTTCATAAGGCAATTAAACCAGTGAACCAATTAAAGATGATCGAGGATTCCCTTGTCATCTATCGTATCAGCCGTGCGCCTGAACGAAGAATTTTTTATGTTGATGTAGGTAATTTACCTAAGTTGAAAGCAGAGCAGTATGTTACGGACATTATGAATAAGTTCCGTAACAAGATTGTTTATGATGCGACAACTGGCGAAACTCGTGACGATCGTAAACATCTTTCTATGATGGAAGATTTTTGGATGCCTCGTCGTGAAGGTGGTAAAGGTACTGAGATTACTACACTTCCAGGTGGACAAAACTTAGGTGAGATTCAAGATATTGAATACTTCCAAGGTAAACTGTTCCACTCATTGAATGTACCAATTAGCAGATTACAACAGTCTTCTGGTTTCAGTATTGGTCGTTCACAAGAGATTACTCGTGATGAAGTTAAGTTTAATAAGTTTATCGTTAGACTTCGTAAGAAATTTAATGCATTGTTTAGCCACGCACTTCGTGTTCAGTTAATCTGCAAAGGTATTATCCGCCCAGATGAATGGGATGATCTTCGTGTTAATATTAAATATGATTATATTGAAGATAATAACTACGCTGAACTCCGTGACAGTGAAATTATGCAAGCCAGAATGGGCTTACTACAAATTGTAGATCCA
>Ga0181350_1000220_pt1 | contig 17302 bp, 32 predicted proteins | sample Su13VDMM110DCMD_FD_130105 | JGI IMG/M metagenome (GOLD analysis project Ga0181350, IMG submission 130105) | Freshwater viral communities from Lake Michigan, USA - Su13.VD.MM110.DCM.D | ecosystem: Environmental > Aquatic > Freshwater > Lake | place: USA: Michigan | collected 2013-07-16
ACCCCAGGGCGGCGCCAGCTGACGCCGGCGCCGGGCGGACGGCTGGCGCCGCCGCTCTCGCGCGTGTGCAGGAGTCCCCAGCCCCAACCTGGGGAAAAGTGGATAACTGGGGGCGCCGCCGGGGTGGGTGGCGCTGACTGGCACGCTCCGGTCCGGTCATGGCGGCCGCAGCATGCGCTCGAGTCGGTCGGCCACTCCGGGCGCCTCGAGCGCATAGGACGGAACGCCGGGGCGGACGTGGTGTCCGAACCGCTCCGCGATCCTGGCGGCACGCTCGGCGGGCATCGGGCGGCAGGGGCAGAGCACCCAACCGGCCGCCGTCTCGAGGCTGCCACCGTCTCCGCACGTGTGGCACCACACCACGCCGGCGGCGTGGATGACGGCGAGCGCCACCGCCGTGGTCCGGGTGATCCGCCGGCGGTCGCTGTCGGCGCCGGCGGTCGGGTTGGTGGCCAGTGCTCGCGGGTTGGTGCCGAGTGCTCGCGGGTTGGTGCCGAGTGCTCGCGGGTTGGTGCCCGCCGACCTCGAGCGCCGGGACTGGTCAGAAGTCATCGGTCATCCCTGCCACCGGCGGAATGAACGTCAGTTGGACCTCTCGCACCTCGTCAAGTAGGTCCGGTCCGTCGTCCATGCTCTGCCCTTCCTCGTCATCCGGGTCACGCTCTCGGCCGCCGGCGAGCGTCTGCGCGGTCTGCGCGAGTTTCGGCGTTTCGGCTTTCTTCGGTGCGCCGGTTCCGTCCGGTGCGCCACCGCCGGCCGCTTGCGCCAGTAGGTCCGCGAGGAACTCGAGCAGTCCGCCCTCGAGCTGGTCCGCCGGCACACCGCTGGCGCTCGTGAGATTGCGGTACGAACCGTCAACGAACCCAACGAGCACGGCGACACGAGCGCCGGCGGGCACGGTCGGCAGCACCTGCGCTAGTAGCTGCTCGGCTCGGTCAATGTCGCGCCCGGTGTCGTACTTGAGGCGCAGCCACAACCGGCCGCCCGGGAGGCGTTGGAAGTTGCCACCGCCCTGCGCCACGTCCGCCGGCGTCGGTCGGCCCTCTCGCCGGCGCCGTGCTTGGTCATCCTTGCCGCGGTATCCGAGGGCGCGGGCACGCTCGTTTGCTCGCCGGTTCTGTCCGGCGAAGTCGCGGCCGCGGCTCGCGTTCTTCCGAGGTGGCGCCGCCGGCAGCACCGGCAGACCTTCGGCGCGCAAGTTGTCATCCGCGAACACTCCGAACGACTCAAGCTCGCGCAGTCCCGGATACACGCCGGCGGCGCGGCCCTTGGTGTACTCGCGCTGACTGATCCCGAAAATCTGCGCGGCGAGTTTGAGCTTGGCGGCGCTGCGCGGATTCATGCCGGTTCCCCTGTCATCGCGTAGTAGTCGCGCAGCGTCGCCGCCGGCGGCACCGGGCCGCGCTTGCGTTGCGTCAACCGGAACTCACCGATACGCCCGCGGTCTGTCCATTCGGGAACCGGCGCCGTGACCGCGATGGAATCCAACGCGAGCGCGTACAGCTCGCCGGGCGGCACACGAAGCGCGCCGGCGCCATGCGTGTCAGACAGCAACCGTGACCGCGCTTTCGCCCACGTGTGCGCGGACCACTCCGGATGTTGCATCGACTCGAACGCCGGCGGCGCCGCCTCTGTCCATGTCCACTCGCCGCCCTGCACGCTCGGCAGCTCGAGCACGCCGGCGCCGTCGGGCAGGCTCTCCACCGCCTCGAGCGGCGCCGTCCGCGTGACCTTGCGCGGCGTCCCGGTGAGAGCGCCGATCGTCTGCACGAGAATGGCGCGCAGCGCGAACCGCATCGCCTTGGCCACCGGCTCGAGCACGTCCGACCCCTCGAGCACGGACACCGCCTCGCGCGCCTTCACGAGTCGCCGCGCCCACGTGTCCAACGGTCGCGCCGATCGTTCTGGCCACAGCAACCGCTCGACCGCGCGGACCTTCCATCCATACTCGAGGGCTAGCTGCACCTCGCACCCGTCGGCCCACGTCTCATGCCACCGGCTCGAGTCCACCGGATAGGACAGCGGTCCGCCCGGCTCGTCCCTGACGCCGAGCATGCCGATGTGATGCCACGAGCGCGGCGCCATGAACTGCACGCGGTAGCGGCCGCGCACGTACCGCTCGACCTCGTGCCCGTGGTCGTGGTGAACCGGTCCGGTCGGCAGCTCGGCCGAGCAGCTCGCGTACATGAACGCCGCGTCATAGACCCACAGTCCGCCCGGTGCGCCTGTCTCGGCCGCCGGCCCTAGCTCGAACCGCCCTTGGCTCGAGGTGTCGCGGATGAGCTGTTGAACGTCCGCCGGCAACGGCTCGAACACTCGTCCCGTCTCGGCCCATTGGCGCTCGAGCAGTAGACGCCCGGTCGTGGCCGGCGTGCCATAGAGGCGCACCGGCCGCCACTCGCCGGCGCGGCCCTTGCGGAAGTTCCACGCGCGCGACAGCGATTCCTCGAGCGCCTCCCATGCGCCGGCCGCCACCGCCGGCGTGGCGTCGTCACCGAACCACGGCGCCGCCCTGAGCACGTACACGACACGTCCGGTCAGCTTGTGGCGGTAGGTGAGTCGCGGTTGCGCGAGGCTCACGTACTGGTCACCCTGGGGCGCCCACGAGTCGCCGCACGCCTGCGCCCACCGGCGCACGTTCACGATGCCACCGCCGCCCGGTTCCTTCCCTGTGATGTACACGCGGCGCACGTCCGGCGGCACGTGCTCGAGCACGCCCGCCACCGTCGCCGGCGCGGTCATCATCATTGCGTCATTCACGCGGCACGTAATTTCGGGAACGTCCGACCTGGGGTGATACGATTCCGACAGGGTTTCCATGTTGCACCTTTCACCGTCGCGGTGCTCGGTGACCTAGAACGGCGCCGGTCTGCGAAACCTGGCGCCGTTCGTCGTTTTCGACTCGAGCACGCCGGGTACTGCCCGGCGTCGCGACCATAGCCGCGCCGGCGCCTCGCGCGGTAGTACCAACCCGCGAAACATCGCGCGGTAGTCTCGGCGCATGTCCAAACTGAGCACCGACGAGAAGGCCGCACTCATGGCGATCATGGCCAAGCTCACCGCCGAGGATGACGACGCCGGCGACGAGCTGGCCGAGGCGCTCGAGGCCGAGGCCGCCGCGTCCGTCGAACGCGCCGAGGTCTACGCCGAGCAGGAGCAGGCCGCGCTCGAGGCGCGGCAGGCGCACGAACTCGAGGTGATCGACGCCGCCGCGGATGCTGACGTGCGCGTGATCGAAGCGCAAGCGGCCGCAGCGGTCGCCGTGGCCGCCGTGGAAGGCCGCACCGCGGTGGACGTGGCCGCCGCCGTCTCCGAACCGATCGACGCCGCCACGGACGTGCTCGAGGACGCCGGCGCCGGCGAGGCCGGCGACAGTCTCGACGCCGCCGCCGAGCTGCTCGGTGAACTCGCCGGCGATACGCCGGCGCTCGAGGTCGCGCCGCTCGAGGTGCCCGACCTCGCCGGCGACCTCGTGCGCGACGTGCCACCGATCCCACAGCACTGGTGGACCCGACCGCGCGGGAAGTCCCGCCGCTGACATGTTCCACGTGGAACACTCGACCGCTTCACGACCACGAAAGATGACCGATGACAGACACCGCCGTCATGCCCGCACTCGATCCGCCGCTCCCGCTCGACGTGGCGCCGGCGCCGGACGTGCCCGAACGCAAGAAGCGCGAACGCAAGCCGCGGACCACCGGGAACCCGCCCGGGCGTCCGCGCAAGGACGGCGCGCCCGCCGGCAGTGAACCGGCGCCACGCGGTCGGCCGCCAGTCTCCAAGAAGCGCGAGGAGCAGTACACGCGCTCGCTCGCCAAGGTCGGCGCCGCGTTGTACATGTTCAACCCCGCCGACGGTCTCGCGTTCCTCGAGGGCGTGCCCAAGGTGGCGACTGCGCTCGCCAACGTCGCCGGACAGAACCCGCGCATCGCGAAGGTGCTTGACGCCGGCGCGTCCGCCGGCGTGTGGCTCGAGCTGGCCGGCGCCGTCGGACTCATCGCCGTGCCCATCGCCATCAACCACGGCAAGCTCCCCCCGGTGCTCGGACTGCTGCTCGCCGGCGACCTCGAGGCCGCCCGCGCCACGATGACCCCGGCGGACGCCGGCGCCGATGTTCCACGTGGAACATCAGACGACGCCGCCGGCCCGCTGCCCGACGCGTTCACCGTGGCCGGCGATGCCGCGTAGACCGGCGGCGCCGCCCGACCTCGAGCACGTCCCGTGGGAGACGTTCCTCCCGCGGATGCAATGGCGACAGGGTGAGCACGTCTCACTCATCGGCCCGACTGGTGGCGGCAAGACCACGCTCGCCATGTCGCTGCTCGCCGCTCGCGAGTACGTCGCCGTGATCGGGTGCAAGCCTGACGACGATGTGCTGCCCGGGCTCACGCGGCACGGCTACAAGCGGACGCTCGAGCTGCCCGAGCGCGGCGACCCTCCCCGCGTGCTCGTGTGGCCGCCGTACCGTCGGCCCGCCGACAAGGTGAATCAGCGCCGCATCATCGCCGGCGTGCTCGGACAGGCGTTCCGTTCTGGCGGTTGGTGCGTCGCCGCGGATGAGGTGTCCTACCTCGTGCGCCGGCTCCACCTCGAGGAATATCTGCTCGACCTCTGGGAACAAGGCCGCTCGAACCGGTGCAGTCTCGTGGCCGCCACACAACGGCCCGCGTGGGTACCGCTCGCCCTCTACAGCCAAGCCACTCACCTGTTCATGTGGGGCACTCGAGATGGGCGCGACCTCGCCCGCATCGCATCGCTGAACGGCGCCGACCCCGAACCGGTCCGCGCCGTCGTGGCCAACCTGCCACCGTTCACCGCGCTCTACCTGAACACGCGCACCGGCACGATGGTGACCACAATGGCGCCGCGGACGATTCAGCCGCGCTAGCGTCGGTCACATGTTGACGATCGGTCTGCCCGGATTCCTCGCGTTCGCGTTCTACGCAATCATCTTCGGTCTGCTCTGGAATGTCGCCAAGGGCATCAGCGCCGCGCGTGGTGGCACGCTCGGCAAGGCAATGGCCGCGATCCACTGACCCGCGCGGTTAGTGTCAGCCTCACACCCCAACCTCACACCGCCAGGAGAGTCACACGTCATGGAAACCAAGCCCGCCCCGGTCGTGGTCCGGAACCGGTTCATCAACGCATCCGCCGAGCACACCGAACCCGCGTACGACAGCGGCGCCGTGGCGGCCGGCACGGCGCTGAACAACATCGAGGTACCCGCGTACGGCTACCTCGCATCGCTGCTCGTGCAGGTGGACGTGGTGTCCACCGGCAACAGCGCCACCGTGGCGCTCCGCGAGGACGGCCCGTTCAACATCATCAGCAACCTGCGCCTCTCGGACGTGAACGGCGCCAACATCATCGGCCCGATGACCGGTTGGGATCTGTACCTCGCCAACAAGTACGGCGGTTACTCGTTCTCCGGTGACCCGACGCTCTCGCCGTCCTACTCGCAGTCCCTCGCCACCAACGCCGCCACGGCCGGCTCCGAGTCGTTCCTGCTCCGCATCCCCGTGCAGATCAACCCGCGCGACGCGTACGGCGCCCTCCCCAACATGAACGCCGCATCGACGTTCAAGCTGAACATCAGCCTCGCGACGCTCGCCGCCGCGTTCGCCACCCCGCCGAACGGCACCGTCACCGTCCGGGTGCGCGTCACGCTCGAGGCGTGGATGCTGCCCGCCGGCGCCGACGCGTTCGGCAACCCCAACGAACAGGCGCCCCCCGGGGTCGGCTCGTATCAGCGTTGGGTCAAGAACACGTTCACCGTGAACAACGGCGCGAACACGTTCCGCCTGCCCAACGTCGGCAACCTCGTCCGCAACCTCGTGTTCGTGTTCCGCAACGCGTCGCCGGCCCGCAACGACACCACGTTCATGGACCCGTTGCAGCTCTCGGTCGATGGCGTGACCGTGCTCTTGCACGCCCGTGCGATCCAGAAGCACTACATGCAGGAGCGGTACGGCTACACCGGCGCCGCGGTGGACACCGGCGTCTACGCGTTCCCCTACTGCCAGGAACTCGACGGCAAGCCCGGTTTCGAGACGCGTGAGCTGTACATGCGGACCAACCAGGCGACCCGGCTCGAGCTGACCGGCACGACCTCGGCCGCCGGCACGCTCGACGTGCTGACGAACGACGTCATCCCCGTCGGCAACCCCGTCAGCGCCTGACATGGACATCGCGACCGTGCTCGGTGTCCGCCCGTCGGTTTCCGTTGTGGAACCGCAGGCGGACGCCGAGCGCCCGCAGTACCTCGACGCCGGCGGCAACGCAACCGGCGACCTCCCGCAAGCCCGCACGCTGCGCGGCAAGGGTGACACCGCCATGACCGCCGGCGCCATCGCCATGCTCGCACTCGCTGGACTCGTGGCCATGCGCTACGCATTCCGTGGTGCCCTCCCGTGAAAGACGACGCATTGAAGTTCCAAATCGAGTACGGCAAGCTCGCGATGTTGGCCGTGGTCATCCTCGGCGGATTCTCGCTCATCGGCATCGGCATGCTCACGTTCGCCGCGGATGACCCGCGGGTCGCTCCGGTGCTCGCGCTCGGTTCGGCGCAGATCGCCGGCGCCGTCGGCTACCTCACCGGGAACGGACGGCTCGCCGCCAAGGGCGAGGTGAACGTGCCCGCGATCGGTGCGCCGCCCGCGAGGCTCGCCGCGACCGCTCTCGCCGCAGGCGAGCTGGTCACCGTGCCCACCGGCGAGCTGCTCGAGCGGCGCGCGTTTCTCAGACAGCAGGAACAGACCGGCGCCGTGCTCGGCGGACTCGCCGCCATCGCCCTCGAACTCGAGAGAAGGAACCACGAATGACCCGCTCCCGCAAGCCTGCCGCGCCCGTCGCCAAGAAGGCCGCAGCGCCCGCCGTGGTGCCCGCTGCTGCGCCGGCGCCGGACCTTCCCCCGCAGACCGCCCTCGAGGTGGCCGACCTCGTGGCCGACGCCGAGACGCAGCGCGACGCCCTGCTGCGCGACGTGTACAACCTGAACGCCGAGCAGCTCGAGCACCTCGCGTACTGCACTCGCGTGCTCGAGCAGCACCGCGCCTAGGCGGCCGCCATGACCCCGGTTGTGCTCGTGGTGGGCGGACTCGGTTTCGCCATGCTCTACAGCGCGATCACTGGACAGCCGTTCCTCGAGACGCTGCGCTCCACATTCACCAACCCCGCCTCGAGTCGCGTGCGGCCGCCGTCGGTTCCGATCCTCGGTGACGAACCGGGCGGCGCCGTCGGCACACCGTGGGAGAAGAACCCAACCGGCGCCGGCGCCGGCGGACCGATGACCCCGGGCGGTGGCGATGGTGGCGGTGGCGGTGGCGTCGGCGCACGCGCCGCCGGCACGACCTCGAGCACCGGCGGCAACCCGTGCCGCGCCATGCCCGTCCCGACCAACCTCGTCAGCATCGGACAGGGTGGCCACCGCCTCGAGGCCGCCGCCGCCGCCTCGCTCGCACGCGCCGAGAAGGCCGCCGGCACCACGATTCGGGTAACGGACTCGTTCCGGTCCTACGATCAGCAAGCCGACTGTCACCGCCGGAAGCCGACGCTCTGCGCCGCGCCGGGCGGCTCGTGCCACGAGAAGGGCCGCGCCATCGACGTGGTGGACATGAAGAACCAACGCGTGATCGACGCGCTCACCGCGGAAGGGTGGCAACGGTTCGACCCCGGCCGCGAACCGTGGCACTGGTCGTATCAGGTACGCGGCTAGGTTGCAGACATGGCCACCGTTGCGTCCGCCCGTTCCCTGTCCATCGCCGCCGCGCTCACCGCCGGCGGACTCTCGGCCGCGAACAGCATCACGAGCGGCAAGGCCCCGCGCCTCGCAACCGCGTTCGGCGCGTTCGGACTCGCTATCGGACTGACCGCGCTCGCCGGTTTCGCCCCGGGCGTCGCCGCCGCGTTCGCCATCACCGTCATCCTTACCGCTCTGCTCACGTCCGGCGCGGCTACCATCACACGTATCACTCGCAACGTGTTCTCCTGAAAGGCCCAACCATGAACCTCGACAAGCTCTTTGGTGTCGCCGCCGCCATCGTTGGCGTGGCCGCCATCACCACCGTGGTCATGCGGCCGAACAGCGCCGCCGTCATCAAGTCCATCGGTGACGCGTTCTCCGGTTCGATCCGCGCCGCCATCGGTCCGAAGTAAGGCCGGCGCCCCGTGGCATCGTTCACCTTCAAGCGGTACAAGGGCGACCCCGACCCGCTGCCCGCGCCCGGCGCGGACCTGAACGCGCCGCAGTCCCTCGCCCAAGCGCCCGGCACCGTCCGCGACGGCATCGGCCCGGGACTGCCGAATTTCGGCGCGACGACGAACAACCCCATCGTCGGCGCGCCGAACCCTGCCCGCGCATGGCTCGCGCTGCTCCCGGTCAACTGGGCACACGTCAAGATCACGCAGGCCGGCGGCGCCCGCCGACTGTTCCCCGCGCCCGTGCTCGGCGCCCGCAACCAGACCGGCACCGTGCAGGCTCGAGAGTCGCAGCGCATCGTCAGGCCGGCGGCCGGCCCGTGGGACCGTGGCGGCGCCGTAGGCGGTTCCTGAACATGGCCGACGAAGAACTCGACCTCCCCGGCGGACTCGGCCGGCGCATCGGCCCGCTGCCACTCGCCGCATGGATCGGCGCCGGCGTTGCCGGCGTCGCGCTCGCGTTCGTGTGGAACCGCCGGCGCAGCAAGTCCGCCGGCGGTGGCGGCACCGACGAAGCGGCCGCCGACCTCGAGGCCGCAGACGCCGCCGCTGCGCCGTTCCTCCCGACCTCGTTCGTGGTGGGCGGTGGCGTCGGCGCCACCGGCTCGAGCGGCGGCGCCTCGCCGTCCGGCGACGGCACACCGACCGAACCGGCGCCCACCGGGTACGCGTCAAACGGCGCGTGGCGTTCGGCCGCCCTGGCCGCACTCATCGCCAAGGGATACCCCGGACCCGTCGCGGATGACGCCCTGGCGCGCTACCTCGAGTCGCAGACACTCACCGCGCAACAGACCGGACTCGTGCAGGCCGCGCTACAGGCCGTCGGCCCGGCGCCCGACCCCGTGCCCGCCGCACCGACCCCGCCGCCCGACCCGACCATGCCGACCTCGAGCGCCGGCCCGACGCCGGCGCCCGCCGCGTGGACACCGCCGGCGTGGCTCACCGGCGTCAAGTTCGTCAAGGGCGACGGACCCGCCGTGTACGTCGTCACCAAGCAGGGCATCGAATGGGTGCCCTCAGAGTCCGCGTTCTACGCGATGGGCGGTGGCGGACAAATCCGCCTCGCGGACGGTTCGCTCTACACCTACGCCAAGACCGGTACACCGCCGATCGTCGTGAGTGACGCGCAAATCGCCACGTTGCCACTCGTCGGCCCGCGGCCGAACTAGTCTCAAGTCACCCGACCAAGGAGAAAAACCCCGTGAACCTGTCCGCAATCCCCGGCGCCGTCCTGGCGCTCGTCATCTTCGCCGCCGCCCTGCTCCTGCTCGGTGGGATCATCGCCCGGCTCGGCCGCAACGCGTCCGGCAAGCTCGGCGCAGCCATCTGACATGGCCGACACGCCGGCACTGGCCGACATGCTGCCCGCCGGCATGGCCGGACTGCTCGAGCAAGCCCGCACGGCGCTCGAGCAGTCCGGCACTCCCGCGCCCGAAGTTCTCGAGCTGGCCCGCCGGCTCGAGGCGCTCGAGGCGCGGCTCGAGGTCGTCGCCACCTCGCTCGAGATGGTCGCAGAGATGCACAGCCGTCTACCCGCCGCGTGGAACGTGCTTGCCGAGAACCTCGACGCGCTGACCACCGCGACGAGCGGACCGATGGCCAAGCTCGGACTCGCCCTCAAGCGCACACCTCGAGTCTGACCGATGGCGACTCAGCCCGTGGGAGAACCGGCGCCGGCGTCCGTCGTCCGCGGCCCGTTGTCCATGACGCAGCTCGCCGCGCTCGTGCTGCGCCACTTTCCACCGGAAGCGGCCGCCACCGCCGTGGCCGTCTCGTGGCACGAATCACGCGGCAACCCCGACGCGCTGAACGACAAGAACAACACGCCCGCCGGCTCGCGTGACCGTGGACTCTGGCAGATCAACAGCCATTGGAACCCGTCCGTGACCGACGCGTGCGCGTTCGATCCCGAGTGCTCCACCGCCTACGCCGCCAAGCTCTACCGGGAGAACGGTTGGAAACCGTGGGCAACGTTCAAGCGCGGCGCACATCGCCCGTTCCTCGAGCAAGCGGAGGCCGCCGTGGAACAGGCGCAAGGCAAGGCCGGCGCCGCCACCGCCCGGCTCGCAGGTGGCGACGGCGGTTGGGTGCCCGGACTGCCCGACCCCGGCGACGCCGTGGACGTGGTAACCGGCGGAATCGACGCCGCCGGCGACGCGCTCTCGTTCATCGGCCGGCTCGCGCAAGCACTCGTCACCCCCGCGTTCTGGAAGCGCGTAGGACTCGGTACCGCCGGCGTGGTCATCCTCGTTGGCGCCGTCGTGTGGGTCCGCCGTGACACCATCGCCGTGGCCGCTGGTGCGGCCGCTGGTGGCCCTGGCGGCGCCGCCGCAGCCGATGGCGCGGTGAAAGCCAAGAACAGCGCCAAGGCGTCCCGCAAGGCCGCCAAGACCACCACGGACGCCGGCGCCAAGGTTGCGCCCCAGGCCGCCGGCGCGACCTCGAGCGCCTGACCGTGACCGGACTCCGGTACTCCAACAGCGGTTGGTCCGCCGACACCGACAGCTCGGCGCCGCCCCCGTTCAGTCCGGCGGACGTGGCCGGACTTGCGTTGTGGCTCGACGCATCCGACCCGTCATCTTTCACGTTTTCATCTGGCGCCGTGGTCTCTCAATGGAACGACAAGTCGGGAAATGGCCGCCATTTCACGCAAGGGACCGTCGTCAATCAGCCATCGAGAACCGGCGTGCAAAACGGACTCAGTACCGTCATCTTTGGTGGCGCACCGGTGACAATGACCGCCGCCGTCTTTGCCCCTTCAACCGCCACACTTTCAATCTTTGGCGTTGCCCGCCGAACCGCCGCCGGTGTACCCCGCCGAGCCTTTTTCAGTCTGGGATCAAATACGAGTGTCGCCCCAAGTCTCAGCACGGACACCGGCGGCACCCGATTCGGCGCGCTAAAAGGTGGCGTTGCATGGGTAGATACTGTGCAAGCAGAAGAACCCGTCAACTCGTGGGTAATGCACACGTTCAGGCACGCCGCCGGCGCGTCAGATATTCGCCGTAACGGTACCTTCGTAGCCACAACCACCGGCGGACTCTCGCCCATTTTGGGCGCCGTTGGGTCCATGTGGCTCTCAGGCGACAACGTGGCGCAGCCTGCGCACGACATTGCGGAAATTCTCGTTTACGATGGCGTCAACGTCACCGGAACCGACCTCGCAAACATCGAAACCTACTTGCGGACAAAGTGGGCGACACCATGAAGATGTATCGCGTTTTTGCTGACCCTGACGGCGCCGAGAAATACCAAGCGGCCGTGTTCACTGACCTGCTCATCGCCGCCGCCGACAAGTCCGACGGCACGGTAGAACAGACCGACGGCGCCAAGATCACCGCCGCCACGCTCGAGGCCGCCAAGGCCGACGGCGCCGCCCTGCTCGAGATGGTCGCCAGAACCCCGCTCTATGGCCGCAAGGCCGACGGCAAGCTCTCCCGCACCGATGGAATCTCGACACGATGGGCGGACGTGCTCCCGACCGCCGACAAGCTATGGGCGGTCGTTGCGGCACCGGACGCCCCCGCCGGCGTGCCAGAATCATCGGTGAAGTTCCCCCCGATCGTGGACGCCCTGGCGTCGGAAAGGATCACACGATGACCGACAAGCCGCGAGGCCGTATCCGTTCCGCACTGCTCGAGGCTCTCACGATGCCCGCCATGACCGACGCCGAGACGCTGCGCTCCGACTCCGACACGTGGAGCACGCCCGCCGGCGTCGCACCGGGCGCCGACCTCGAGCGCCTCGAGTCCGGCGATATCGCCGCACGCGTGGCCGACACCCGCGGTGTCCCGTTCGAGACGTTCACCGATCAGCACCCGCGCGCCGCGATCCCGTTCGCCCTCGAGGTCGCCGGCGTCAACTACGGACAGCCGCCCGCCGGTTTCGTCGCGCAGCCCCCGACCCCGGGCGCCACCGCGTGGGTGAACGGACAGACGCTCGCGGCCAACACGCCCGTGCAGATCGTCCCCGCGAACCAGGAACCGCGCAAGGTGCTGCTCGTGGTCCGTGGCACCGGCGCCGCCTACCTCCACCCCCTGTCGCCGCTCCCGACCGAGTACGCCCGCGGTCTCGACGTGACCGCCACCACGACGCTGGAAATCTCCACCGCCGGCGCCGTGTGGATCGTCTCGCCCGTCGGCACCGTCACCGTCTCGGTTTGGGTGGACTACGACCAGTCCGCGCAGCTCATCGCCAAGGCCGTCACGTCCGCAAGGCCGTGCTCGTGCGGTTCGCACTGACCGGACGCGCCACGATCGGCGCCGGCGGTACCGCCACCGTCACCGTGAACGGACCGCCCGCGTGGTGGCGGTACGACATCTCCACCGTCGTTGTCTCGAGCACACCGCCAAGCGCCGGCGTGTTCCCCACGGCGGACGTGTACCGCGGCGCCATCACGCAATCCACGTTGCTCGGACAGTCCCGCTCGGCCGACAAAGTGACGTTCGAGGGCGCCCCGGGCGACATGCTGCTACCGGGCGACGCGCTCATTGTGGTCATGGCGCAATGCCTGCCCGGCTCCACCGTCGTGGTGAACGTCTACGGTGAACAGGTGGCGCTCTCGTGAAACCGTCCGACGAATTCGCGACAATCGTCGCCGGCGTCGTCAGCGCAAACACGTTCCAACTGTTGAACTCGAGCGGTGGCGTGATCGCGGAACTCGGCACGTCCGTGGCCATCGGTTCCGACTACAACGCGTTGCGCCTCATCCATCTCGACACCACGCCCGGCATGGTGGACAGCGAGCTGGCATGGTCACGCGTCCCGCCCGCCTCGAACGGTTCACCGGTCACCGTGCTCGTCGGTCCCAAGGTCATCACCACCGGAACGGCGCCGTTCGTTCAGCTACAGCAGACCCTCGGAACCGGCGTCAGCCGCGGCGTGTTCAACGGTGGCAGCGCCGGCGCCGGCGCCGCTCAAGTCTCAGCCTCAGCCGACTCCGGAGGCTCGACGCTCGACCTGTCAGCGAACGAAGTGAACCTAGCGCCGGCGATCCCCGGCGGACGCGTGCAGATCAACGGACGCGACACCATGCAGTGTCTCAGCATCCAAACAAGCACATGCACCGCGAACACCGCCTACCCGACAAACCCCGCGTTCGCGTTTTTCACCGGCATCCTCGTGGCCGTCACCATGTCCGTAGGCGACATGTTCGAGGCCCATCTGTCCGTTGACTGTAACGCCGCCGTCGCGGCCGCCGCGATCGGTTCCGCACAGATCACCATTCTTGACCCGAACGGCGTTTTTCAGAACCCGCCAAACACCGCCTCGCTTGCGTGCAACCCCGCGCAAGGCATCCGCGCCAACGTCTCGCAGTTCTACACATTCACCGCCACCGTGGCCGGCATCCATCAGATACAGGCCGGCGGAACCGCGTTCGGTGCGGCGCCCGGTGTGTTCACCGCGATCCTCACGCACACCCGCGTGCTCGTGCGCCACTACGGACTCCGCTAGCGTCACCGGTAGCACCGTGAAGCGGCGCCGGCGGCGCTCGAGGTGGGAACCGTCCGCCCCACCTCGAGCACCGTCTAACCCCTAGACAGGGGGTCCGGTTTCGTCTATTCTGTAGACATGGACGAACCCCGCAACACCATCACATTGGCCCTCGAGTCCGGCGAGATCGTCGCCACGTGCTCGCACCCGGAAGGCGTGGACCGGTACACCGGCACCCGGATGCTCCGCACCGTGCTCGAGAACTACCTTCCCGCGATCGACGCCGCCGGCGCCGCCGCCATCCTCGCATCGGTCGCCGCCGGCGCAACCGTCGTCATCGTGCAGGACAGCGGCGCCGGCTCGAGGTTCGAGCGGTACCGCCGCACCGCGTGGACGCTGCCCGCCAAGTACGCCCGCAAGCCCCACGATGCGTGTTGCACGTGCGAGACGTGCGAGGAGGCTCTGTTCCGCCCCTCCACCGCGGCGGCGCTCGAGGGTCACGTGTTCGACCGCCCGCACGCCGCCGGCGAGCACGGCGCCGCTCTCACGTCCGTCAACCGGTCAGGCGTCAAGCGATGAGCGGCCGTATCCCGATCATGCCGTCCCGCCTCGAGGACGTGCCCGCGTGGCTCCGCTACAACGCCTCGCGACTCTCGTTCCGCGTGCTGTTCCTCGCGGACATGTTGGCCGAGCACCTCGAGCACCGGGCGGCGCTCGAGGCCGTGGCGCGCGAGACCGGCGTTCGTCTCGTGGACTTGCCCGCCGGACTCACCGACGCCGAGCGCGATGCGTTCATCCGCGAGCACCTCGCGGCCGACCTCGAGGCGCACGGCGCCGGCGAGCACGACCCCGCCTCGTGCCCCACGTGCCTGCTCGAGCAGACGCCGCCCCAGGACGCCGCCACGCGGCCGCTGGCGGCCGACGCTGGCCGGTTGGTGGCCGGCGTGCTGAACGCCGCTCTCCGGGCGCCTGTCGGGTGCCCGCATTGCGGCGCGACGTTCCGTCACCCGAGCGAGATGGCGCAGCACGTGCGCGACACCGGCGACAACACCGACCGTGAGCGGCCGGCGCACGCGTGCCCGGTGCTCTGGCGTATGCGAGGTGGCCAGTGAGCGACCATCTCGAGAACCTCGAGGAAGCGGCCGCCGGCGTCAAGCTCGCCCGCGTGGTGCTACACGCCCGCGTGCTCGAGGCGCGGTCGCCGGACTTGTTCGGCGGCGCCTACTCGCTGCGCCAGGTGGCCGACGCCGCCGGACTGTCCGCCGAGACTGTCCGCAAGCTCGAGCGCACCCCCGTGGGAGAGTGGTGACCGTGGCGCCCCGCAAACGCTCCGACGATGACCTCGAGGTGCGCGTCGGTCCCGCCGGCGCCGTCAAGCGCGGCGCCCTCGAGGCGCTCGTGGCCGACGCCATGAACGCCGCCAGTCTGATGGTGGCCGCCGGCGCCTCGCACGCCACCGTTGCCATCTACCGCGCCAAGCTGCGCGCCCTGTCCGACCGTCTCGACAACGTGACCGAACCCGAAATCAGCACCTACCTCGAGCGGTTCATGCGCGGCCACGTGACCACCGGCGAGCACAACGTGGGCCGCGCCGCCGTCCGTTGCACCGCCCGCCTCGTGACCCTCGACCGATTCGCCAACGTCCCCAAGGAGCCGACCGCATGACCTACCACCCTCGCACAGACTGGCAGGACGCCGCGCACCCCGTGCGCGGTTCTGTCGCGTACGATCCCGCCCGCGTGGTGCAGCTCGTGGCGCACTGGCCCGGCGGCCGTGTGCCGACCTCGAGCGCCGCCGTGCCCGCCTATCTCCGCGCCATCCAACTCGATTACGAGACGAACCGCGGCTACTCGATCGGCTACAGCGAAGCCGTGGACCCGTGGGGCGACCGTTGGGAGCTGCGCGGCACCACGTGGAGGGCGGCCGCGAACTCGATTCCCGGCGAGCCGCCCGGACAGGAGAACGCCCGCACGTGGGCGATTCTGTTCCTCATCGGCGCCGACGCCGCCAAGCTGCCGCCGGCGATGCTCGCCGGCGCTCGCGAGAGCATCGACCACGCCCAACAGCTCAGCCGGCGCCCGTTCCGGCTGCGCGGACATGGCGACCTCGAGCCGACCGCGTGCCCGGGCGCCGCCGTCCGCATCGCGCTCGAGTCCGGCGCCCTCGCCGTCCCGTACCCGCCCGTCACACCGAACCCCGACCCAGGAGAACCCGACACCATGAACACCGCCCGAATCGTCCGCCTGCCCGGCTACCTCAACACGTTCCTCGTGGGCGCCGGCGCACCGCTCCACCTCACCCCGGAACTGCTCGAGGCCTACACCGCCGCCGGCGTGCCCACCGTCAAGCTCGAGGCGCCACACGCGCAGTTCACCGCGCAGATGCTCGCGCAAACCGGACTCAAGCAGACCGACCTCGTGGCAGGCCCGCAGTGAGGCGCCGGCGCGGTTCGTTCGATCCGGTGCCCGACCCCGGACTCCGGACCTCGAGCGCGTGGCACGAGGTGGAACCGCCCCGCTATTGCGGCGCCCCCGCCGGCGTTGCAGCGTTCGCCGCGCTCGTGTTCCTCGTGCTGACCGTGCTCGCGTTCGTCACCGGATGCGGAACCACCGGCGCACAGCGTTGCCTCGAGGATCGCGGCCAACCCGTCTACGACACCGCCGGCGTCTACCTCTACTGCACCCCGGGCGGTGGCGGATGAACGATCACACGATGTTCGCCGCCATGCTCCGCGCCTCGCTCAACCTCGAGCAGTGGCCCACGGACATGCTCGCCCGCGAGGTGCAGCGGTTGCTCGATATCGCCGGACTCGAACTCGCGCCGCACGGTTCGGCCGCCACCGTGGCGGACATGCTCGAGTGCGAACCGGCGCCGGCGCCCGGTGCGTTCGTTGAATTCCGCTCGAGCGCCGGCGAGCTGCTTTCCCGGTCAATCGTTCACCCGGCGCACACCGTCGTCGGTTACACGATCCCGAACGACGCCACATACGTCACCGTGAGCACCGACCACGACAGCGCCGCAGCTCTCCGCGCCCGTGCCGCCGGCGACTCACAGCCGCCCCGGCGTCTCCGGTTCGAGGATGGTTCCACGCTCACCCTGGCGCCCGACCCTCGAGTAGAGATGGATGCTCGCACGCGGCGAGTCTCGGCCGGACTCGAGCCGCCGCCCGCCGGCGTGGTGACCACGTTCCACGCCGTGCCCGACGCCGCAATGCCGCGGTGTGTCGTGTGCGACCACCTCGAGCACGGTTCCGCCGTGTGCGGAACCCGTGTGCCGCTGGGATGGTCCGACGCGTTTGACGCCCGCGTGCCGGACACGTGCCAGTGTGATGGGTCACCCATGCGGCCGCCCCGCTATGGGTAGTGAGCGGCCGCCGGCGGCGCCCGTGACCGAACTGGCGGCGCTCCACCACACCGGACACACCCGCCCGGATGAGCTGGACACGCTCGAGCACCACCTAGCCCACCTCGAGGCCGCCCGCCACCTCGAGAGCAAGACCTAGCGACCGACCCGCCCCGGCGCTAGCCCACGGCCCACCCCGCCACCGCCCGGCGAGGTGGGCCGTGACGCGTATGGCACCCCGGACCCTGGCACGGACCCCGACCCGAGCAGCGGCGGCGCCAGCCGTCCGCCCGGCGCCGGCGTCAGCCGACGCCGCCCTGGGGGTCTCTCT
>Ga0181350_1000227_pt1 | contig 16967 bp, 26 predicted proteins | sample Su13VDMM110DCMD_FD_130105 | JGI IMG/M metagenome (GOLD analysis project Ga0181350, IMG submission 130105) | Freshwater viral communities from Lake Michigan, USA - Su13.VD.MM110.DCM.D | ecosystem: Environmental > Aquatic > Freshwater > Lake | place: USA: Michigan | collected 2013-07-16
AGCCCCGATGGCGGAAATGCTCGGAGGTCTGGAGCGCGCCAAGGCGGGCTGGGTCGATGCCAACTTCATTCCCCACGCCGCGACCTGGCTGAACGGCGAGCGGTGGCAGGACGAGGCCAGCGACGTGATCCAACTCAACCCCCGGAAAGCCCATGACCGACCTCACCACGACCAGCGCCAGACCCCTCGCGAAGACCGCCTCGGACGAAGCCTCGCCGGGCTTATGGCGGCGGTTGACGAACGTGAACCAGGGATGGGCGGAAGCCGTGCGGGAACTGGCTGACGACCCGGTGGCGCGGGGCGAGCTACAGGCCATCAATCGCCGCCTCCAGCGCCACGCGGAGCCGTGCGGGGCATCATGGGTAGCCGCAACCCTTGGCCCGCTGCTGACGCTCTACGGCGTGTCGGACAAGTCGGAGGGCGAGAACAAAGCCTTCTGGGGGTTCTACATCGACGCGCTTGGCGATCTGCCCCGCGAGGCGGTGAAGGCCGGTGTCAGCGAGTATGTATCCGACCCGAAAAGCGAATTTTTCCCAAAGCCGGGACCGCTGAAGGCGGTGTGCGAACGTCACGCCATCCTGATCCGAATGGCGGCTAACCGGGCACGGAAGGCGCTGGAAGCATGAGCCGGGTTGAACACATAGGCGATGCGACGCTGTATCTGGGAGACGCGCTGGACCTCTTGCAAACGCTACCGAGTGTGAAAGCGCGGGCGATGATTAGCGACCCGCCCTATTGTAGCGGCGGATTCACTGAAGCGGCGAAGCGGTCGGCAAAAGGGCAAGGGCTTCGCTCTGAAACGCTGCAAGACGGCGGCTGGTTCGGCGGCGACAACATGACTGCTGGGGGCTTGCAATGGCTCCTGCGAAGTGTGGCGGTTGCCTTCAAGGGTCACGTCGCAGATCACGGCTGCACAGCCAGCTTCTTTGCAGACTGGCGCATGGTCCCATTGCTGGCGCAGGCCATTGAGGCGGCGGGTTTGCGATTCCAGTCGATGCCGGTGTGGGACAAACAGGCGGCGGGCTTGGGAACGGGGTTTCGCGCTCAACACGAGTGCATTTTACATTTTTCGATTGAGACGCCCCGCTATCATTCCAAAAGCTACGGCAATGTGCTTCGCGCGCCTCGGATGCCGTCTGACCGTGACCATCCCACCGAAAAGCCCGTGTCAATTATGGCCGCGTTGATCGACGTGCAATGCGAACCGGGCGGGCTGGTACTCGACCCTTTCATGGGTTCTGGATCGACGGGAGTTGCTGCCGTGACAACGGGTCGGCGGTTTGTGGGTTTCGAGCATGACCCGGCCCATTTTGAGACCGCCTGCCGCCGTCTTGAGATTGCGCGCCAGAATCCGCGCCTGATTGGCGAATCTTCGGTCGCCGTTCAGCCCGACCTTCTGGCAGGTGCAGCATGACCGCCCCCGACCCAATGGGCAGAGACCCAGTAGCCCTCGCCGCCGCCGAACTGATGGTGGCGCTTAGCGGGTGCGATGTTCTGGCGGCTCTAGCCGCTAGCACCGACGCCGAACGCGAGGTCAGGCGCACGGCCTTGGTCAGCTACTTCGCCCGCTATCGGCAAATCACACGGGCCACGGTCGCCCTGGAGCGCGTGGCAAGCGCATCGGCGGCAGCGGGCTACGAGCGAGACGACCGCGCAATGGATATCAAGGAGAACGCCGCATGAACTGGTTCTGCCTATCATCGTTCGACCCCGTCACCAGCGCCGCCCTTCTCCGTCAGGCTGGGTATGTGGCCTATTGCCCGCAAGCCCGGGTCACGGTCTGGAAGGGCCGCAAGACCGCCGCCAAGCCCGTTGAGCGGACGGTGCCGCTTTGGCATGGATACCTGTTCGTTCACTGCGAGGCACAGCACCTGGGAGCCGCTCTGGCGCTGGGTGCCAACGGCTGCGACTTCCTACGCTATACCGACGCCACCGGCTCACGCGGCCCCCTCCGGCTTCCCGAGGCCGATCTGGTGGGTGTGGTGGTCAACGAACTGTTCGGCGGTCTGGACTTCCGCGAGAAGGTCAAGGTGGCCTATTCACCGGCTGTCGGGGATCGAATCCGGGTGATATCAGGAATGTGGGCTGACCACTTCGGACGCATCACGGCGGTCAAGGGCGGCAAGTCCAAACTCGACCTGGAAAGGGGCGGCAAGATGACGGCCAAGGTTTCTGTGCTGGAGGCGGCATAACACAGCCACTTGCGGTCCTGTGCAAATCACTCTACCGAATGTGGTATGGAAGGCGTGGGTGAGCGTATAGCCCCACGCCGGGTGATCGGATAAAGCCGGTTCGCTGGCCCCGTTTCATCACATTCTGGAAATTTGCCCGCACGTTGGGCATCCCGAACAGTCGGACACCCTCTCGTAGAAGGTGCCGACGGGGGAACTGCAAACCCTCGACGCCGGGTTCATGGCCGGTACTCCAAAGGTCGAGAACAAACAGCCCCATTACCAGACGCCCGGTCCCTCCGACGACGACGCCCCCTAGGCCCAACGGCCTGTCACACTGAGCGGAGCGAGACCGGGCACCCTGTTAAGGCGCTTTCCACTCACCTTTGAGCCTGGATGCGCTGGCCTTCACCTTTGCTGGCTTCACAGCATCAACGCTGACCCGCTTTTCCGGGCGCTGAACGGCTTTGGCGGGCGTGGGTGCCACACGGGTAGCCTGACCCATCAAAAGCGCCTCTAGCGCCTTCTGCTGCGTCCCGTGCGTTACGGTTAAGGCGGCGAACCGCTCATAGGCTTCCGGCGACAGAAATACGCTGACCGTCCGTTCGCCACGGTCCTTGCGGCGTTTCTTGGATGCTGCGGTGGCTCTGAGTTGGGCTTCGGTTTGCATTAGGCGGCTTCCTCTGTTTTCGGGGGCCAGCCCCAGCCGCGCACCTTATCGGCGCAACGCTGACAGGTCGGAACCGAACCCAAGATCGGGTGCGGTAGGTCTACGGTAGCCACGTTCTCGCAAAGCAAAAACCAGCGGCACGTTTCGCGGGGCGGGGCCATCAGGCGCGCTCCTCGACCCAAACACCACGCGAAGGGTCTTCGCCCCGCACGACATCAAAGCGGGCTTGGGCGGCTTCAAGGTCATTGCCAAACGGTTCCTCAACCTTGACGTAACCGCCGTTTGATCGGTCAACCCATTGAACGTAGTAGGTCATCTCGTAAAGCTCCTGTTCCTACGCCTTCAGCCCGGCCACCGTTTCCGGCTCCGGGCCTGGGGGTGGTGAGTGTGGGGGTTAGGCGTACATCGTCGGATATTTGAAGGGCAGGGCCATCACGGCCAGCTTCAACAGTTCGGCCTTCGGGCCGGTGCCGGTGAAGTGCCAATCGCCGCCGTCGCTGCGAACGGCCATCGCCCACTTGCCCGAGCGGCGGACCACGCGAACGTCGCCCATGAAGCTGTCGGCCATGTGGTCGGCGTGTTGGATCATCTGAATCGTCATCTCTATCTCCTTCAGGGGTTGCGGTGATTGCGGGGGTTAGGGTTACAGGCCCAGCGCGGCTTTGGTGTCACGATAGCGAACGCCAGCGGCCAAGTAGGCGGCATAGTGGATGGCCTTGTCAGCGCGGCCCTTGGCAGCATCGCGGGCGTGCAGCGCGGCCCTCATCTCGTCCCAGATCGGGAGAAGCTGCGGGTGGTTGAAGGTCTTCCGCATGTTGGCTTCGAAGTCGGTCATCTCATTCTCCTTCAGGGGTTGAGGTGGGGTGGGGTTAGCGGTCGCTGTGAACCGGCACACCCAGTTCGCGGGCAATCTTGCGGGCGTATGAGTGGGCTTCGTTGGAGCGCTGGAAGTCGTAGGCGTTGCGGTTGCCGCCAGCTTCCGTGACTTCCGTCACCCGGAAGGTCGGCCAGCGACCCGGAAGGCGGCGGACACGAAGGGCGGCGGTTTTGGTCATCTGCTTGGTTCCCTGCGGCCCAGCGCCGCTGTTGATTGGTTGTCCCATGTTGCGGGGCATATGACAAGCCCATATATCGGGGCATAGCGAATTATTTTCATCACAGGAAACTCACATGTCAGGCGGGAGGCCAAGCGACTACGATCCGGCCTTCTGTGAACGGGTGGTTAATCTAGGCCGCGAAGGTTGCGGCAAGGCTGAGATTGCCGACGAACTGGACGTGTCGCGCCAAACGCTCCTGAACTGGAGCAAGGAACACGCCGAGTTTTTGGACGCACTCCAGCGCGCTCATGATTGCAGTTTGGCCTGGTGGGAAAAGCAGGCGCGAACAAACCTCGCCACGACGGGCTATCAATCGGGATTGTGGAAGCAGGCGATGAGCGGTCGCTTCCCGGCTGAACCTTATCGTGAGCGGGCGGAAGTCAGCGGCAACATGACCCTGAACGTAGGGACCGGCGTGCCGCGTGGAGATTGATGTCGCGCTAGACTACCAGTGCCGTGACGCCTTTCGACCGCTCCACCAGCGCAAACAGCGGTTCGGTGTCGCGGTTGCCCACCGTCGTGCCGGTAAGACGGTTGCAAGCATCATGGACGTGGTTGACGCGGCTTTGCGGTGCAAGCTGCCTGATCCACGGTTCGCCTACATCGCGCCCTACTACGCGCAAGCCAAGGACGTAGCCTGGGGATACCTCAAGCGTTTCGTGTCGCCCATTCCCGGTGTGACGGTGAACGAGAGCGAGCTTCGGGTTGATCTGCCCAACGGTGGACGCATCCGGCTCTACGGCGCGGACAACTACGACCGACTGCGCGGCATCTACCTGGATGGCGTGGTGCTGGATGAGTTCGCGGATATGGACCCGCGTGCCTGGTCCGAGGTGATCCGCCCGGCGCTGGCTGACCGCAAGGGGTGGGCGCTGTTCATCGGTACGCCGAAGGGCCGCAACGCCTTCTGGGAAGTCTACGAGCGCGCGAGCAATGACCCTGAGTGGTTCGCCCTGCGGCTTAAGGCCAGCGAGACCGGCATCCTTGACCCGGACGAACTGGAAGCCATGCGCGGCGAGATGTCAGAAGACGAGTACGCGCGAGAGATGGAAACCAGCTTTGAGGCCGCGATTGAGGGCAGTTACTACGCAAGGCTGCTGACGGAAGCCGAGACCGGCCCACCGAAGCGGATCGGCCATGTTCCGCATGATCCGGGTTTGCAGGTCCACGCGGCTTGGGACTTGGGCATTGGGGACTCGACCGCGATCTGGCTGGCGCAGTTCTCACCGGGCCGCGAGATTCGATTGATCGACTACATCGAAAACAGCGGCGTGGCCCTTAGCTGGTACGCCCAGGCGCTTCGGCACCGCTCGCAATACGACTACGCCCCGCTGATCCTGCCGCATGACGCACAGGCCCGCGAGTTGGGCACCGGCAAGTCTCGGACGGAGATGCTGGAGGAGTTAGGCTTCAAGGTGCGGATCGCGCCCCGGCTTGGCCCTGAAGACGGCATTGAGGCTGTCAGGCGTCTGTTGCCGCGCACCTGGATTGACGAGACCAAATGCGCGGACGGCCTGCGGGCTATCCGCGACTACCGCGAGAAGGTGGACCCCAAGCGGCGTGTGTCGATGGGTCCGCTCCACGACTGGACAAGCCATTCGGCTGACGCACTGCGGTATCTGATGACGGCCTATGCCGAACCTCACGCCAAGCGCGAAGAACGCCGCGAACGACGACCGACAGGGGCTAACGCATGGATGGGAAGATGACCGACCCGACCAAGCCAGAACCCAAGGTCAAGACACCCAAGGGCTACGACAGCGCGGAGGACTTCTGCAAGGAAGCCGCCGAGTTGTTCCAACAGGATATCGACTTCGACCGCGAGAACCGTGACGCGGCGGTGGATGACCTGAAGTTCCTCGCTGGCGACCAGTGGGACGACGACGCCAAGAAGGCCCGTGCTGGTCGGCCCATGCTGACGATCAACGACCTGCCTGCCAAGGTGGCGCAGGTTGTCGGTGACATGCGGATCAACAAGCCGTCGATCAGGGTTCGCCCTGCCGAAGACGCCGACAAAGACCTGGCCGAAGTCCGGGAAGGACTGATCCGGTCCATTGAGCGGGACTGTGACGCGCAAGGCGTCTACGTCTCGACGGGCGAGAACCTTGTGGCCTGCGGGATTGGTAACTTCCGCATTAGCCTGAAGAACACCGACGACGCCGGGTTTGAGCGCGACATCCGGGTTGAGGCCATCCCCGATAGCTTCGCGGTTGTGTGGGACGCCTATTCAACGGAGCGGACGGGCAAGGACGCCGCTCGGTGCTTTGTCACGACGAAGATGCCCCGCAAAGAGTTTGAGAAGCGTTGGGCTGACGAACTGCCGAACGGGCTGGAAGTGCCCACGAACGATGTCAACGGCTGGTACACTCAGGACGAGGTCCGGGTTGCCGAGTACTGGCAGATGAAGGACGAAGACGCGACCTATGCCCGGCTTGAAAGCGGGGCGACGGTCGAGGTCGAGGCGTCACCGGACGGGATGCAATACGCGCTGGTCCGCCGCTCGGGCAAGGGCCGCAAGCTGGTGCCGTTGCCTGCGCCTGTGATGATGGACGAAGACGGCACGCCGATGGTGCGCGAAGGCAAGCGTCGTTACGCCTGTATGTACCTGATCACGGCCAACGCCATTCTGTCCGGCCCGCATGAACTGCCCATTCCCCGCCTGCCGATCATTCGGGCGCGTGGGTGGGAAATCAACGTCCGCGAGAAGCGGGTAAGGTTCGGCCTGATCCGTTGGGCGCGTGACCCGGCGCGGCTCAAGAACTACTGGCGGTCACAATCGGCTGAGATGCTGGCTCTGGCCGGTCAAGGCAAGTGGCTGCTGCACGAAAGCACCGAGGGCGATCAAGACGCCTTCCGCGACGCTCACAACGCCAACGATCCGATCCTTGTTTGGTCGGGTCAGGTGGCCCCGGTGTTTGTCGGCCCGCCGACGATCAACAGCGCCGTGCTTCAGGAAAGCGCCCTAAGCGCACAGGACATGAAGGACGTGACCGGCCTGCACGATGCGAGCCTTGGCGCGCGGTCCAACGAGACGTCCGGCAAGGCCATCCTTGCGCGCCAGAAGGAAGGCGACGTCTCGACGTACATTTATCACGACAACCTGCAAGCCGCGATTTCCGAAGGCGGTCGGGTGGTCAATGCCTTGATTCCGCTAGCCTATGACACGGCGCGCACGATCCGGGTGATCGGTGAGGACGAGACGGTCAAGGTGCAGCGCATCAACGACCCGAACAACCCCGACAGCGTGGACATGAACCAGGGCCGCTATGACGTGGTGGTGGAGACCGGCCCCAGCTACTCGACACGCCGCGTTGAGGCGTCGGAAAGCATGGCGCAATTCTTCCAGGCGGTTCCGGCTGCGGCACAGGCGGCGGGCGATCTGTTCGCCAAGGCCCAAGACTGGCCGATGGCGCAGGAGATCGGGGAGCGTCTGAAAAAGACCCTGCCGCCGAACCTGACCGAAGGCGAAGACGACGACGAATCCGAGGAAGCGCAGCAGGCCAAGCAACAGGCCATGCAAGCGGCCCAACAGCAACAGCAGATGCAACAGCAGGACATGGACCTGTCCATGCAACTGAAGCAGGCGGCGGTCATCAAGGCGCAGGCCGAGGCTGAGAAGGCGGTTAACGAGGCGCAGGCCCCGGATATGCCGGAAGGCCCGGAAGTGGACCCGATGGTGGCTGAGGTCGAATTGCTGATGGCGCAGGCGCAGTTACGCAAAGCCGAAGCCGACGCGGTGACAGCCGAGGTCAAGGCGCAGCGGGAACAGGTGGCCTTGCGCTCCGACATCCTTGAACTGGAACACAAGCCGATAGCCCACGCGATGGGCGAGGCTGATCTGGAAGACAGGTTCAACCCACAGGTCGAGGCCCTAGAGCCCGCCGAGTAAGGTTTCGCGCAACGGGTTTGCCTCCCCGTTGATCCCGCGCATAGAGGCCCGCGAAAGCGCAAATGACAGACGTAAACGATGCCTCGCTTGAGAGCGTGGCCGAAGACACGACGGTTGCCGATGAGGTGGCCGGAGATACCCCGCAAACGGGTTCCGGCGATGATACCGCCGCAGCTACCGAAGGCGAGGGGCAGGCCGAAAAGCCCAAGCCCAAGCAGTCGGTGCAAGAGCGTATCAACGAGCTGACAGCGGCAAGACGTGAAGCCGAACGTGACCGGGACTTCTACCGGGAACAGGCATTGCGTGCGCCCCAGGCTCAACCCGCCCAAGAGGCGCAGCACACACCGCAAGGTGACGGCAGGCCCGACCGGGCCGACTACAATGATGACTTCGACTACATCGAAGACCTGACGGACTGGAAGGCGGCGCAAGCGGCAGGCCAGTACGCGCAAAGGGCCACATTGCAGGCCCAGCGGCAACAGGTTGTCGAGACCTACCACACCCGCGTTGCGACGCTTTACCCCAACGGGAAACCGGCAGGGCTGGCGGCGTTTGAGCGGATTCAGGTGGTCCCGGAAGCGGTGAATGAAGTCATCGGCGCGTCGGATATCGGTCCCCGCATAGCCGCACACCTAGGCGACAACCCGGCTGAATTGGCACGCCTGGACCGGCTCAACCCCGTCCAGCAGGCGCGCGAACTGACGCTCCTCGAAATGCGGCTTGCCGGTCCCGGCAGGCTTACCCCCAAAACCGCCACCGACGCACCCGAACCCATTCCGCAGATGCGGGGTTCAGGGGGCAAGTTTTCCGTGCAGGCCGATACGAACGACTTCCTGTCGTTTGAGAAAGGCTTTCGCGACAAGCTCTAGGTGGCCCTTAGCTCCGAAAGGGCTTTCAAGTGGCTAACGCACTTCTCTCCCCGAAGGTGTACGCAAACACCTTCCTGGCACACCTCAAGAACGAGGTGGTTATGCCGAAACTGGTGACGACCGAGTTCAAGAACGAGTTCAAGAAGATCGGTGCCACCGTCTATGCCAAGCGCACGCCGGAGTTCACGGTTCGCGATGGTGCCATTGCCTCCGTGCAAGACGTGGTCGAGGGCGAAATCGCCATCACCATCGACAAGCAAAAGGGCGTCGATGTCGAGTTCACCTCTGTCGAGGAAACCCTGACCGTTGACGCTCTGCTGAAGTCGAAGGTCATGAAGTCAGCGGCGATCAAGCTGGCCAATCAGGTTGACAGTGACCTGCACGCGCTGACCAAGAAGTTCTACAACTGGGTCGGCACCCCCGGCGAACTGATCAACAGCTACTCGGACCTGACCAAGGCTCCGCAGCGGCTGGACGAGATGGCCGTCCCGACTGACGCACGTGTCGGCATCCTGCACCCCGGCGACGCATGGGCCATGCTCGGTTCTATGTCCGGCCTCTCGGCACAGGAGAAGGTCGCCACTGACGCCCTGACCCGCGCCAAGCTGCCAATGCTGGGCAACATCGACTTCTACAGCACGCAGAACGCGGGTTCGGTCACGACCGGCACGCGCTCCGGCAACTGCACGGTCAACGGTGCGGACCAGAATGTGACCTACGCCAGCGTTAAAGACGGCGCTTGGACGCAGACCATCATCCTGGCTGCTATCGGCAACTCAACCACCGTCAAGGCGGGCGAGGTGTTCACCATTGCGGACGTTTACGCCTGCAACCCGATCAGCAAGGCGCGTCTGGGCTACCTCCAGCAGTTCACCATCATTGACGATCTCACGGCGTCGGGTGGTGGTGCGGGTACGCCGGTCATCTCGCCCCCGATCATCACGTCTGGCGCTTTCCAGAACGTCGTGTGCGGCGGCACCTCGACCACGGCCCCGGACACGGGCGCGGCGGTTCAGTGGATGGGTTCCGACACGGAAGCCAACACCGACGCCACGACCTACAACTTCGGCACGGTGTTCCGTAAGGAAGCCATCGCGCTGGTGTCCGCCAAGCTGATCATGCCGTTCACGGGCGAGGCCGATTATTCGACCGACCCTGAGACCGGCCTGACCGTCCGCTATTGGCGTTCGTCCGACTCGACCAACGACACCCACATGCACAGGTTCGATATCCTGTACGGCGTGAAGATGGTTGACCCCCGCAAGGGCACGCGCCTCTCCGGCACGGCCTAACCAACAGGGCCGGGGCTTCGGTTCCGGCCCACCTTTCCCCCCTTTACGAAGGAAACTGATATGACTGCTGAAGTTATCGGGCGCGACCCCGTTGGCGGCGTGAAGCTCGGCCAGAACACCTCGCACCTCGTCGCCTTCTACGGCACCACGGCTGTCAGCCAGCGTGCAAGCTCCTGGCAGGCCACTTCGCTTGTCGGCACCGCCTCGTCTTCGGACGTGACGACTGACGTGAAGGCTTGCCTGATCGAAATCATGACCACGCTCAAGACTTTGGGCCTCTGGAAAGGGACGGCCTGACTTATGGCCAAGGTTCTCCATGCCGGATGCGGGGGCGACCCCCTTCCGGTGTGGTTTGCCGGGTTTGACGAGGTCCGACTGGACATCAACCCGGACTGCAAGCCCGACATCGTGGCGTCTATGACTTCGCTCGGTGATATCGGGCCTTTCGAGGCGGTTTATTGCTCGCACGCCTTGGAACACCTTTTCCCGCATGACGCGGCGAAAGCCCTTGCCGAGTTCCATCGGGTGCTTGCACCGGGCGGGCAGGCGTTAATCTTCGTGCCGGACCTTGAGGGCGTAGCGCCCACGCAAGAGGTTCTGTTTGAATCGGCGGCGGGGCCGATCACCGGACACGATCTGTTTTACGGCTATGCGCCCTATCTGGCGTCAAACCCCTTCATGGGGCACCGCTCGGGGTTCATGGCTGACAGCATGGCTTTGGCGCTTGAGGTGGCGGGGTTTTCATCCGCGCTGACCCAGCGAATCCAGGGTCATAACCTGATGGCCATTGGCACCAAATGACAGACGACAAGCCGAAACGGGTGGTGTTCTGCTGCCCGACGATAACCCGGCCCTATCAGCAGTTTTTGGACGCGCTGGAGGCGGAGGTGCCGCTTCTGGATGAGGCGGGGTTTGAACACTACCTCGTCCACGAAGTCGGGTCGGCCTACATATCCCACGCGCGGGCCAACATGCTCCGCAAGGCCCTTGATAAAGAGCCTGACTGCATCGTCTTCCTTGACCACGATATGTCGTGGAAGCCGGGCGAACTGGTGCGGTTGATCCAGACGGACGGCGATGTTGTGGCGGGTACATACCGCTTCAAACAGCCTGAGCCGAAGTACATGGGCACCTGGCACACCGACGAGGCCGGATACCCCGTCGTCCGCGAAGACGGCTGTATCAAGGCCAACTGGGTTCCTGCGGGCTTCCTGAAGGTCACGTCGCAAGCCGTCAACGAAATGATGAAGGCGTATCCCGACCTGAACTACGGGCCGCTTTATCGTCTGTCTCACGACCTGTTCAATCACGGCGCGCATCAAGGCGTCTGGTTTGGTGAGGACTACGCCTTCTCTCGTCGCTGGAATGACCGGGGCGGGGAGATTTGGATCGTGCCCGATCTGGAGCTGATCCACCACGGGGCAGACGGCACCGACTACGGCGACACCTTCAAGACCTACCTACGCCGCCGACCGGGTGGCGACCTGCATGAACCGGAGGCCGCATGAGTACGATCCGCGAAGTACTGACGCGCGCGATCCGCATGACGCGGGCGATTGCGCTGGTTGACACGCCGAGTGCTGCCGAAATGGACGCGGCGCTGGAAGACACACAATCGCTGTTCCTGACGTTCCCGATCCGCAAGCTGAAGCCGGTGTTGATTGCGGCGGACTACACGGCCAAGGAAAACGAGCGGATCACCTACACAAGCGGATCGTGGACCGTGACCTATCCCACGACCATTGACGACGACGGCACCGACCGCACGCCCTACAACGGGGCGCTGGTCGAGGTGTCGGGCACCAGCGGTTCAACCCGCAAGATTTACATTGCGGAACTGAAGACCTGGATGACGCTGACCGGCCTCGCGCTGACCAGTGAGAACCCCTTCGGCCCGACGCATGACATGAACGTGGCGGCAATGATGGCCGCACGGATTGCCGGGACGGTGTTTCAGCGTGAGGCCCCCGGCGACGTGATGGCCTTGGCCGGACAGGCGCGGACCACGATCCGCAACGACTTCCTGCAACCCTACACCCCCAACTTTGACCGCGCCCTGATCGGCTCGGCTCACCTGGACATGGAAGCCTAACCCATGAGCGAAGACCAGACCAAGCCATCCGGCTATTTCGAGGCTGTCACGCCTAGCGATACGGTGGACTTCACCAAGCGCGACGGTGCCTATCCGCGCGCCCTGTTCGTCGGCGTTGCCGGGACCATTACGGTTGTTCGCCCTGACGGCACGGCGGTGCTGTTTACCGGCCCCACGGCGGGTTCAATCCTGCCGATCAAGTGCCGCCGCGTGAACAGCACAGGCACCACGGCAACATCCATCAACGCCCTCTGGTAAATGCTCCGTCCCGGTAGCCAGCTTCCCGAGCGGCTGATCAAGGTTGGCATCGACCCACGCTATGCGGCGTTCCTCGCGTCCGGTGTGCCGTTGGCGGACTACCCCGGCGAGACGCTTCAGTGTCGCAACGAGTTAGACCGCACGAACTGGATGGAACTGCGGGACCTTTGCCGCCAAGCCATCGAAGCCGAGAAAGCCTACTACGCCGCCAACAACCTGCCGGACCCGGAAGCGGGCTGGGGCGCGGGCCTGATCACCGAGCCAGGTATCCGCACAACCTCTAACGCCTACATCCGCCCGACGGTTGCGGCCACGCTGGTCATCCTCGCGAGCATCACGACGTGGGCCTTCGCGGGCCAAGCGAACTGGTGGCGGATGAAGGATGAGGCTCGGGCCTGCACGACACGCGAGGCGCTGGAAGCGGTCAATCTAGAGACGGGGTGGCCATGAAGTTCCGCCGCTACCTTGAAAACGTCGTCGGTGGCCTCTCGCACCTTGCCAACGCTCTGACGGGCGGTTCGGCGGGTAACTCGCTCTCGGCGCGGGTGGGGGCTGCGTCTTACCGGGGTTCACTGTCCGCCGCGTTCCTGGCGGCTTTCATCGACGCGGTGCTGTTCAGCCGCGACCATTGTTTTGAACGGGCGAATGAGGAGGGGCTGATTTGACCGCAATCCCCTTCCTGCTGTCATCCTTCAAGCGCACCGGCTTTGCGCCTATGCCGCTGGTCAACATGCTGGTCGAGCCTGACCCGTCGTCGCAAGCGGCCCCTGTGGCGCTGTTGGCACGTCCGGGGCTGGATACCTTCGCCAGTGTCGGCACGGCCCCCACGCGGGCGCTGTGGCAGCGCCAGGGGCTATTCGGTGACGCGGCGCTGATTGTCGCCAGCGGGGCGGTTGTCTCGCTCACGGCGGGTGCGGTGCAGACCACGTTCGGCGGGGTATCGGTGGCGGGGGATAACCTCGTTGACATCGACGGCGGGCTTGACTCGGATTACAACTCCATCGCCCGCATTGCCACGGGTTCGGCGCTCTACAAGGTGTCGTCGGACGGCAACGTGGTGACGGCTGAGACCTTCCCCGATAGCGGCAACGCCGGGGCTACGTCGGTGGCGTTCCTCGACGGCTACTGGATGGCCTCGGAAGCCGGGTCGGATGCGTTCTATTATCAAATCCCCGCCTCGACCACCTGGAGCCCGTTGCAATTCGCCTCCGCTGAATCCGCGCCGGACAAGTTGGTGTGCATCCGTGCGGTTGACGGCATTGCGTGGCTGTTGGGCGAATCCACGCTGGAAGGCTGGCGTCTTACCGGGTCCGCGTCTGATCCCTTGGCGAAGGCCGGTGGCCTCAAATTCGACATTGGCTGTAAGACCAAAAACGCAGCCGTAAACTGCCAAGGCGTCCTGATTTTCGTAGACCAAAACAACTCGGTGCGGATGACATCGGGCGGTCAACCCGAACTGATCAGCGACAACACCGTTGCCGAACAAATCCGCCGCACCGACGCCGCTGATATCCGCGCCTCGTTCTACGTCAAGGATCAACACCCGGTTTACCGCCTGACGCTGGTTAGCAACGGAACCTGGGATTACGACCTGTCGTCGCAGAAGTGGACGCAGGCCCGTTCGGAGGGCTACGACTACGCCCGCGCCCACCTGTTCGCGGCCCTACCCAGCGCGGTTCTGGCTGCGGATGCGCTGTCAAATGCGATCTACACCGTCAACCCGGATAGCCGGTTAGACGTTGCGACCACGTTCACTTGCGAGTTCTGCGCTCGGTTGGAAGTCAAAGAGGGGCGGGCACCCATTGCCAACCTGGAACTTGACGTTCTGCTAGGCGATGCGCCTTCCACCGGGCAGGGGTCCAACGCGCTGATCGTCATGTATATGAGCAAGGACGGCGGCTTCACATGGTCGAATATGGGTTCCCGCTCGCTAGGCGTTACGGGTGCCCGATTGGCCACTCCCCGCTGGAACGCCTTGGGTGATGCCGTTGCGCCGTTCGGGGCGGTGTTCAAGTTCCAGATCAGTGACCCGGTAGGGCGCAGGGCATCCGGCGCGCGGGTCAACGTCCCTTGAGCGTCCGCCTGATCCCGCTCTTTGACCGCATGGGCCGACCTACACCGTTCCTGATGGCCCAATGGCGGCAGAAGGGCGGCGCACAGCCGTTGCAAGCCGCCACCAGCTACCTAGACGCCGGAAAGGCCGCGACGTCCGTCCTGCGCGGTCTGTGGGCTGTAGCGTTCCCTTTACGGGACAACCTGCCGCTCTCGCCGCTGGCGGATTCGGAGGGGCGGGGTTCTGAGCGGTTCTGGGATGTTTTCGATTGATCCGAGTAGCGACACCTGACGACCTGGAACGCATCATAGACCTTGGCGGGCAATTCCTCGCAGCCTCGCCCTATGCAGACATGGGTTACGACAAGCCCGCTTTCGGGGAGTTCGCGACCGGCCTGATGGAAGGGCCGGGGGTCATCTTCCTTTCGGATGATGGGTTCATCGGTGGCCTGCTTCACGGGATGTACTTCAACCCCGCGATGGTGATGGGCGTCGAGTTGTTCTGGTTTGCGAAGTCGGAAGGAACCGCACTTCGCAAGGCTTTCGAGTTCTGGTGTCGTGAGAACGGCGCAGCGGGGATGCAGGCGACCGGGCTTGCCAACTACCGCGAGGCGGCAATCCGCAAGGTTTACGAACGTGCCGGGTATCGCGCCTGCGAAGTCGCGTTCTTGAAGAGGTTCTGACATGGCTATTTCAACGGCAGCGGCAATCATCGGGGCGTCCGTCATCGGGGCGGGAACTGCTGCCTACGGTGCTGGTCAGGCCAAGAAGGCCAACAAAACCGCCACGACAGCGGCCAACGCTGCCAATGCGGCCAACATCGCGGCCAACCGTGAAAACCGGGATTACATCGCGGGCCTGAACCAGCCGAAGATTGCGGGCGGCAACGCGGCGTTTGATATGCTGCTGCGTGAGTTCGGCGTCGGCCAGCCTGCCGCCCCGTCACGCCCCTCGTCCTATCGGTCACAGAACTACCGGCCCCAAGGTGGGCAACCCGCGCAACCGGCTACCCGTGCGCCGCTGGTGCAGCCCTATGACCCCACAGGCGGTATCCGTCGCGACCCCTTCGCCCCGCCAAGCAATGAGGGCGTTCGGTCGTTTGACCCCGGCGAAGGCCCCGCCCCGGAGAGCGACACCTTCGACCCCAAACTGGGCGCTTACAAGGACAGCCGCCGCACCGATGGCGGCTTCGCAGGCACTAGCCCCGCAGAACCCCAAGGTGGCCAACCGCAAGGCGGGCTCGATGCACAAGCCTATTGGGATGCAAACCCCGACCTTGCCGCCGATCAAAGCCTGTCCGGCTTCAACCCCGGCGACCTGACCGGCGACGGCACGGTTGACGATGCCGACCGTGGCGCATGGCACTATCAGAACTATGGCCAGAACGAGGGCCGCAACGCGCCGCAGATGGCCCCGCAGGAGCAGGCCCCGGAAGGCCCGGCACCCTACGACCCGATGACCGCCCCGCCCCCGCAATTCCAGCGGCGCGAAGATGTCCAGATGCAGGACTATGGGCAGGCACCGGACGCCAACTCATACTTCAGCAAGTTCGAGGAAGACCCAGGGGCCGCATACCGACGGGACGAAGCCCTTAATGGCGTTAATGCCTACTCGGCTGCGCGCGGCAAACTCCGTTCCGGTGACGCGGCCAAGTCGCTAGCAACGCTAGCATCCAACCTCGGCGCGCAGGAATATAGCAACTGGTTCAACCGCCAGTCGTCACGCCTTGCCGCCGACCGTGGCCAGTTCAATTCCAACCGCTCGTTTGCAGGCAACCTCTACAGCGATCAGAACAACCGCGCCGATAGCCGGTTTGGCGATGACCGCGCCTATGGCACGAACATCTGGGAAGACGCCCGCAACTACGCCACGAACCGCACGGACAACCGCGTGAACAACCTGTTCCGCGTATCGGGCGTGGGCGACAACGCTATCGGCAATGTGACCAACGCCGGGAACAACTTCACGAACAACGTGATGAACTCAAACGACACCCGCGCCAACATCGCTGGCAACTCGGCTGTGAACCGGGCCAACGCGAACACCGACTTGGTCAACGGCATCGGCGGCGCGATCAGTTCCGGCGTGAACGCTTGGGGTGGCGGGTTCGGGCGGTCTTCGGGCGGCGGAAGCACGGCTCTGGCTGCTGGCTCTGGTTTGACAGGCAACTGGTCGAGGGGGATTTTCTAAATGGCCATCAACCTGTTCAACACGTCCGGCATCCTCGACCGTGGCCGTGAATCGTTCAAAGCCGCCTACGACCAAGGCGAGGCCATGCGCTCCGACCGGACCAACATGCAGGCCGGACGTGCCTATGCCGGGGGCGACCGTCAAGGCGCGGCCCGGATGCTGGCGCAGGGCGGGAACCTCGACGGGGCGCGGGTGCTGGGTAATGACCTACGCAACGAAGAACGCCAGGCGATGCAGGATCAGACCGCAGCGGAACAGACGCGATACACGCGCGGGCGCAATGAGGAAACCGACAAGCGGGCGCGGGAAAAGGACGAGGCGGAACAGCGCGTCACGATACTGGAGCGCGTTGGCGACAAGTTGCGCGGCCTCCCGATGGGAACCGGC
>Ga0181350_1000229_pt1 | contig 16917 bp, 27 predicted proteins | sample Su13VDMM110DCMD_FD_130105 | JGI IMG/M metagenome (GOLD analysis project Ga0181350, IMG submission 130105) | Freshwater viral communities from Lake Michigan, USA - Su13.VD.MM110.DCM.D | ecosystem: Environmental > Aquatic > Freshwater > Lake | place: USA: Michigan | collected 2013-07-16
AGCGGGACTGATGGTTACTACGCCTGTGCCAGTAGGTGATAGCACTACGTTGGCGCTTGCCGGTGAAAGAGTAACTGCGCCACTTGCTGTCAGCGTTGTAAATGCGCCTGTGCTTGTCGTTGTAGCGCCGATGGACATGCGGTTAATGGTGCCAGCAGTAGCGGGACTGATGGTTACTACGCCTGTGCCAGTAGGTGATAGCACTACGTTGGCGTTTGCCGGTGAAAGAGTAACTGCGGCGGACGCACCGAGTGTGGTAAATAAGCCTGCTGCTGCTGTGGTGGCCCCCACGGTGCCGTTGATATTGATCGAGGCTGTACCCGTGCGGTTGGTGACTGTGCCGCTTGCGGGTACGCCCAGTGCCGTCGCGTTGCCAGATGCGTCCAGATTAACCGACTTCTCAGCCGGGTAGGTAGCAAAGACATTCGAGGTGCCAGCCAGCGTAATTTTAGTCGTGCCGCCCGCACTGGACGAAAGAACAGTGGTACGTGCCAGCGTCGTACCCGAGAGCGTGTAGGTGCCGACGCCGACTTCCCAATTCACGCCGCTGGTGATCGTGTAGTAGGTCGTGTTGGTGTTACCGATAGCCGCAAACGACTGAAACCCACTAACAGCGCCAGCAAGAGTTATCGTGCCGGTGCCGGTAGTGGTGGTCGTTTCCTGTACTCGGTTAGCGAGAACCAAGGCCATTAGGAAATCCTGATGATAGCCGCAGTATTAGAGGCTGTCGGGAAGATGATGGTGAAGTCACCCGCCGTCGAGGTCTTATCCGCGCCAAAATCCAACGCGGCCACGGCAGCGTTAGTCAGTGTGGTGTTCGCCGTACCGTTAGCCGAAGGCGTGGTGTTGTAGATCAGCGCGCCGCGAGCCGTAACCGTAGCGTTCGTAAACGTCAGGTTGCTGAAAGTCGTAAAACCTGTACCCGCTGAAGTCGAGGTGTTCGAAGCAGTCACGCCGCCATTAGTCAGTGTGCCGCCACCAGCAGTGTAGTTTGTGCCCGAGGCTTCGTTGGTAGCCGTATAGGCAGTCGTGTTGGCGTCAATTGTAGCCGACGAGGTGTACATCGCCAACTTAAAGGTGTCGCCACCAGTGCTACGGAAGTCGTGCACAGCTAGCAGTATCTCAGCCTTAAAGCTGGTCGTCATTGATTGTGTAATAGCCATCGTAAGTCTCCTAGATATCCATGAGTTTCACAAGCTCAGGAAACCCAGCTTTAGTAAACTTGGCTGCCAGAGTTACGTTACGCGAGCGCATGGCCTCACGCATGAAGTAAATAAGCACTTCGCGCAAGTTTTCTTGAAAAGCGCGGGCCTGATCTGCGATCACTGGGGGTGCGTTATCGCCTACGTTAATGATCTGATTAAGAGCACGTTCCGCAAGTTCTTCAGCCGAAAAGCCACGACCGCTAGTGGTCATAACCTGCACAGTGCCGACAGCCGTTTCGAGTTCAGCAATCATCGTACGGGATACCTAACTTGAGGTGTACGGTACATATCCTGCCTATTTTTACCTTCACCAAGCTGTTTAAGCATACCCATAGCTTCGTCGTAACGCTTCTGGTATCCAGCGATAACGTCGGCTTCACCCTTCATAAACGTATAGGCTTCTAGCAACGAGCCATAGAGCAAGACACTATCGAAGTTATCGCCAAGCCATGACGTGCTCGCAGAAACAATAGACTGCGGGTAGTAGAAGTAGTGCAGTTCGACTGAGTAGTTTGCGTCCGGCGTCGGGCCGAGAATATACGAGTTCTGGTCAAAGAACGAGTAATGGGTAGGAATACCTGTATCGGTTGGGCTAGGAAACGACTCACGGATGAAGTTCACATCTTTGTTGAGCAGGTAGCTGTAATCACCGTCGCCATCAATTACTGCTAGAGAGAAGTTTGCTAACCAATCAGACGGTACCGAAAGGTACTTATTTCCTGATGTTACGTTGCCGGTCACGTTCTTACGGAGGTCCAGCATCTGGACGGAGTTAAATACACGCTGCTCTGCTTCTTGGATAAAGGTATCTACCTGTTCAGTAGACGTCAGACCACCAGACCCCGCCGTGTCCGGGAAGTCATTCTCGGTGTAAGCCTTGATGGTCGAAACAAGAGTAGCGTAGTTCATGGGTTACCCCATCTTCGTGCTGCTGCTGTTCCCACGGGTGGTGTTCTTAGTACCACGGGTACGCAGCGTCTGGGTGTTGGCAATCTTGTTCGGATAGCCGTTATTACCAAGACTAATCTCGGTACCACCGGACATATTGTGAGGGGGCGCGTAGACGCTGGCAGGACCAACCTCGTTGCCACCTTTTTTCATGCTGAACTTAGCCATTTTTCACCACCTTTACTGGGTTCTGTTTGATGGACTTCCCAGACTTCTGGTTAGCGATCTTAGCAAGGTTGCGCCCCAGCTTCCGCATCTGCTCGTTAGTCTTACCACCCTTAGCCATAACCTACTCCTACGTTTGTACCGTGACGTTTCCTACTGCACCATTGCCTTGTAGCGTATTTACAAGCCCAGATAAACCTAAAGGATTGCTAAGCCCTACAGGGTTCCAGCCCCAGTAAATCATACGGCTACCTTCACTCGGCGTACCAAAGGCTAGCACGTTAGAACTAGGAACCTCGCCCTGCGTCTTTATCTTAAGCCCGGTCATACCTGCTTGGTAGTGGCTGACGTCTGGGCGCGGGTTACGGAGCGCCTGCGGGTCATCGACAGGATACATACCCAACTGAAGCTGAGGTTGATCTGGTTCCCAGCACGTGGGGCACACAAGAATATTGGTGCTTTTGGTCTTGATGGTAAGCTTCTTAAGCTGCTTAAGTTTGTACCGAAAGCCACAGCGATCACATTCCGCAATGGCCCGCTTACCTGAGGCATACGGATTAGGCATCGTATCCTCCTAGGTAAACGACATTCGCGGAGCGATCCGCAACGGAGCCTTCTCGCGGTCTTCGTCAGCAGCCTGCTGCCACGCTTCATCGTACATAGCTTTGAGCATCGGCGTACGTTCCATAGCGCCGGGTACCTTGAGCGACAAGTAGTACGCCAGCCCAGCAACCATGCACGGTAGGAAACGGAACGGGATGTCCTGCGTGTTAACGCCGTTACCAGCGTCCTGAAGGCGGCGCAGCCGGTAGTAGAAGAAGGTGTAATAGTTGCTCTGGTCCGGGGCTGGCCACACATTAATCTGCGGGTAGGCTACACCTGACGTCGGCTCCGTCGCGCCTGACTGCCGGTTGATCCACACTTGGATAGGACGCCCTTGGGCATTTTTGTTCGGGATCGTGATGTACGTGTCGGCGCTAATACGGTTGATGTTAATATCAAGCTGGTTTGAAGATGTACCGGCGTTTGTACGAATAACCTGTTCAAGTAGGTCAATCGTGTCTGCTGGCAAGTCGTAAACAATCTGCCCCTGCACCATAGCAATGGAGCCTTCTTCGATAGTCCAGAGATTAATACCCCGGTTAGCCCACTCAATAGTAAGCAGGTTCAAGCTGCGCCGTGCAGTACGTAAGTCGTAACCTGTACGAAGCTCAGCACCACACCGCTCAAATGCCTCTTCTACGAGGTTGTTGAGGTCCAGATTAAAGGATGTGGTACCGGTTGTAGTCATTACTTCTTCTTCATCTTCTTGCCGGGAATGCTTCCGCCCTTCTTAGCGTAACCCATCTTATTGCGCACAGCCGTAGGCAGCTTAGCTAGCCCCGGCGTAGACTTTTTATCGACTGGTTTGAGCGCCATTACCTGAACCCCTTCGTCTTATTTGCTACGGTCTTAGGCTGTTTAACGAACTGCTTGCCCTTGGCTTTGCCTTCTCGCTTGGCCTTGGTCGTCGCTGCATACTCCGCAGAAGATAGAGACTTTATGGCTTTCTCGGGTAGGTAGCGCTCGCCCGTTGCCTTGGACCCCTGCGTCGATGGCTTACCACTTTTGGTCCGCCACTTCTGCTCAGTCCAAGACTTCAAGCTTTGCTGGGATTTAGCAAGTCCGCTCACTTGTAGCCACCACCTCTAGCTTTATACTGCTTAGCCATCATCTGAGCTTTTCTCGCGGACCATTGGCCCGGAGCGCCGCCCTTGCCACCAGCTTTGATGGAGTTGAAGATAGACTTACGCATACCGGGTTTGGTGTAATTTCCAGCCTCGTTAACCTTAGACTCACCGCCCGCAGCCATGCCTTTGGGCATCTTGGACTTTTCTATAGCCCCCATACCGCGAGACGGACGCATTAGTGGGTTTTCCCGCCATGCTTGTAACCAGCCATGCCGCCCATTGCCATCATCTTGCCCTTGGTCTTACCCTTGATAGCAACACCGTCGATGGAGCCGCCCTTAGCCATCTTCTTCATAGCGCGGCCTTTTGTGTCTGCTGACTTCTTCATCATTGCAGCGCCAAACTTAGTTGCCGCGAATGGCTTAGCCTTAGCTTTGCCACCCTTCTTCATGCCCGGAGCGCCGCCCATTGGGGCCGCAGGAGCCATAGGAGCGGAGGGAGCCGAGGGCATAGGGGCTTCAGCACCGCGAGCAGCCATAGCACGACCCATACGATCTTTCAGCATGGCCACAGCCATCATGGCTTTACCTTTAGCCATAGCCTTATTTTTAGCCGTAGCCTTGCCTTTAGCGCTGCCGCCCTTAGCCATACCCATGCTACCCATAGCATCGGAGGTAGGCATCTGCTTAACAACGCCGCCCGCTGCGTAGCGTTTGGTATTTTTCATTACGCCAGACTCACCGGCTTCCTCTTTTTGTATACGTGAGTGACGATCTAGATCACGCTGCGTAACAGGCGGAGCAGGGCGGGCTTTATCCCGCGCAGCGGTGTCTCGCTTGGCTTTATCTAGGTCGATACGGATAGGATACTCAGCCTTACCGCCATCGCGGAACTTCATGACCTTTTTATGCATCATCTCGAAATCCTTACCTACTGACGGTACTATACCATCTTTCCTTTGGTCTTACCACGAATAGCGCAACCATCAGCGCGGGTTGAAATAGAGCCACCTGTGGCGAGCTTTGTCTTGGGCTTACCTTTGTGCATATTGGCCTCGTGCTTATGGACCGCACCTGCGATCATAGCCTTGTCCTGCTTGGCGTCGTCCTTATCCATTTCTTTTTCCTAACCAGCCTTGAACCGTCTTAGTCTCGTAGATACGAATAGTCGTCCATATAATGGTAAATACTGCCGCAACAGCAGGAAGCCAATTCATAATAGTCCCTAACACCGTAACAAGTGACAGCGCATCTATCATATATTTAGTGCTCTCAGGAGTACTATCCATGTCAGCAGTCCCACTTACGGAGAGAAAGGGCTTTACGTGTCGGGCGACCTTTTTCGTCTTTCATAGGACCGGGCATACCTGACATACGGGCGCAAAAGCTTTTACGGCGGGCGGCTGACTTGGGCGACTTCGCGGCTTGCTTCGCACTAACCGGAGGCTTAATATTCTGCCCTTGCGCTTTTAACGACGCACGGCCTTTGGCGTTCAAGCCACCCGTAGGGTCTTTGCCTTCCTTGCGTGTCCAAGCAGGCGTCTTGGCCATCAGACGAACCGCCCCTTGGTTTTGCCCTTGGTAGCGCAGCCATCGGCGCGCTTGGAGGCAGTTGAGCCACCCTTGGCCATTTTCTTGACCTTGCCACCCTCTTTGAAATTAAAGCGGCCAGTGGCACCGTAGGCTGTCGGAGTACGTGCGCCGACGAGGTTACCCAGAGCAGACTGAGGCTGCGTAATAACCGCAGGAGTGAACCGAGAGCCACTAGAGGCAACTGACGCGGGCATATTTAAAGACGGCATACGCTGGTTTGCAGCGCCACCACCGCCAACGGAGCCACGATTACCGCCGCCGCCACTAGAAGGCATACTATACTGCACGTTGGCGAGGCCACCACCGCCGCCATCCTTCGCTAGTTCCTTTTTAGCTTTATCGGTCGTCATTGCCATCACGCAGCATCCTTCTTCGAAGGCACGATCATCGGATACAGGATGTCCTTGCCAAAGTTACCTACGTACTCCTGCACACCCATGTGCCCGAGGGTGATCGTCGGGTCGATCCAGACCTCAAACCCAAGCTCGCGGGTGCGGTCGCAGAACAGGAAGTCCTCGCCCATGTAGCCCTCGTCGGTTACCTTGAAGTCGAACATAGCGTTAAGCTCGCGTTCGCTGCGCTTATCGTAGTAGGACCACTCAGGGTGGGCTTCTACCATCTTCTCGAAGACATCCCGGCGAACCACCATAAAGGCAGTAGCCACACGGGTAGCGCGGACGAGACCCATACGGTCCATCGTCAGTTCGCCGTTCTCGTCGTAGTCCATATCGGCAATATAAACTGTTTTGCTATCCCGTGTGCGGGGTACGCCAGCGACGATGCCCTTCCTAGGGTCCGAACTCCAAGCCATCAGCCGGAAGATATCGGCAGCTTCAAAGTTAATGTCCGAGTCGATGAAGATCAGGTCGGTGCAGTCGGACTCCAGCATGTCCTTCGCCAGCAAGTTGCGGGCACGAGAAACAACCGAGCATCCGCAGATGCTGCCTATCTGGACTGTAACGCCGTGCTGCGGGGCTTGCTGGCAGAACTGCGCCAGAGACACCGCTAACTTTAGCGACACCTTAAAATCATACGCGGGTAGGGCAATGAATAAGCTCCTACCCGCTAGATCGTAGTTTTTCTCACCCTGCATAATTCACCCATAGAAAAGGACGGTGGAGGTCGTATTAGTGACCGTGCCGTACGCCCCACCAGCAATAAGGATGCCCTCACCCGGAAGAATGAGGTACACGTTACCTGCGGACGCCAGTGTTGGGGTGTTGAGGGTGAGAACCGTCTCTCCCCCGCTACCGTCCGAGATAACAACCGAGCCTGCGCCCGCGCTGCACACGGCATAAATAGCCTTGATACGGGCGCGGGACAGGTTGCTGTTGTTCTGGTCTACAAACGCCCCAGTAGCCGTAAGAGGCTTTGATGCTTTGACGTCATATTGCATAGCCATTAGCTATCTCCTTAAAGAGGTTAAACCCTACTTAGGAGTCAGCGAACGGAGTAGCCAGCGTACCCGAGCCGATCAGGACACCCTGAACAAGATACTTGTTCGCCGCGACAGCCACAACGGTGATGTACGAACCCGCAATACCACCAGTGGTCGTGCCTGCCATACTGATAACGTCGTTCGAAGAACCATTCGGGACAAAAGTAGCTGTACCGCCCGCAGTAAGGACGGCATCCTTACCTGAAATGAGGCCACCAACAAAGAGATCGCCCGGAGTGCTGCTGGTCGTACGAATCTTAATTGCGGTAGCAGTCGTAGCAATGAAGAACGTGTACACGACACCTTGGTTGTTCAGCGTGTTCGGATCAGAACCCGGACCCGAGGTAGCCGGGTCGGCAGTGACATTGACCGCAGGAAGCGTGATCGTGGTGGTGGCCACGTTGACGAAGATGAGACGACCGCCGTGGGTGGCGGGATCAACCGTCAGCGTAGCGGCGGTGAGGGGTACAACAGTACCCGGACCCTGCGTGTAGAGGCCGTTCAACGAGCGAACGGGACCCTGAAAAGTGGACTGACCCATAATATATCTCCGTGTAGTAGCACATCACTGCATCGTCTCTACTACGTCTGCTAGGCCAGTCGATGCAGTTATAATCCTAGACGTACATACAAGTATACATACCCCAAAGAAAAAGGGAAGGGGTTTAACGCCCTTCCCTTCCCCTGTTTCCTAAGCGAGCCTAGGAAGCGTTAGGCACCAGCCGAACCGAACATGCCCAGCGGGTCGCTGAAGCCGAAGCTGTAGCGTTCGCGAGACTTGTAACGGACGTTTCCGGTATCGAAGTCTCCATCCATTCCGTTAGACAACGGGGTACGGATAAAGTGCTTCATACCGTTAGGAACGTCGGTCGTCAGGAACCAAGCATCCGGATCGGTCAGGAAGTGGTTAACAGTGTAACCCTCCGGAATCGAGCCGTTGTTCTTGAGCGCGTTGATGTCGTTGTCCGACGTACCGACACGGAGTTCCGTCTCAAGCAAGCGGGTTGCAACAAACATATTCGAGGGCGCAATAACCAGCTTGCGCGGCTTCGCCGCGATCAGCAGGCCTCGTTCATCAGTCCACGCTGCAATCTGAATAACGGCGGCTTCAAGAGAAGTCTCGTTAAGATCAGCTGCAGTTGTAGGGATGTTCGAGTTAACGCCACCAGAGACGAGCGGATGTGAAGCCGAGAACAGCGGCTGACCGTCACCACCGGGATAGGCAGTGTCGAAGCCATTGTTCAAGACCGCAGCACCCTTAGTCTGCTTGGTGTACGACATCGCACGAGCAAGAGCCTTAGTATAACGAGCCGAGAGGCTGTCATACAGGTTGTCTTCAATCGCTTCTTCCGTGAGCGAGAACCCGAGGGCAATCGTTTCATGGTTGTAGCGAGCAGTGAAGACTTCTTGTCCGTTATCATAAGCGATAGCCGAACCTTCGTTCTTAACCGGAGCAGCCGAGAAGCCCGACAGCTTGGTTTCTTCTTCGAAAGAACGCTCCGAGGTTTCAGTCTCGAAGATTTCTTTATGCTCTTCACCGTAACGGCTGTATTCCAGACCGAACAAGGCGTTCAGACCGGGAAGCAGTTCTTTGAGGAGCTGTGCGCGTGAAATTGCCATTTTAAATTACTCCTCAGATGCCGGTGGGCTGCAGATACTGATGCCCGCCAACAGAGTTGCTGGTTGGCGCGTTCCACTTAACGACGACTTCCGTAAAGGAACCCGACGCTGACTGGGTTTCAGCGATAACATCCACAATACGGATGGGGAACGTAGCTGTAGTGCCAGTTCCGTCATCAATGGCGACCTTGGAGTTACCCGTAATGGTCGATCCCGCATTCTGAACCAACACCGCATTTTCACCGACGTTTGCACGGGTGACAAAACCAATGGTGGTAGTTGCCGAAACAACAGCAACCTTGAACAGCGCATCCGGATCATCCTGCACGTAGGCAACGATGTCGGTGATGTTCGTAGTAGCTGCATAGAACTGCCGGAAAGTCTTACCGAAGGTTGGGTCCGTATAGGAACAACCAAGGAAAACGCCAACAGGAGTAGCAGTGTCGGTACCGACGTCCTTCGCCAGAGTCCCAGTGCTAGCCAGCTTCACGACGTCACCAAAGAAGATGGCGGTCGAAGAGTTGGTTGCAATCGGAATCAGTCGAGTGGCGCTAGCAAAGACCTGCCCACCGATCAAATTGATCGGAATCAGACCATACGGGCCTGACACAGAAGGATATGCCATTTTCTAAACTCCTAAGTTATCTACCATTACCGAACGACGTCTTGGAACTACGCTCTCTAAAGAGCGGCATCCTCGGGTCGTTATCTCGCATGAAGTTGTTGTCTACAGAGTCAATCTGGGCACGGTTTTGAGCGGCAAAGTGTTCCTTGCGCTGTTTAACGAACTCAGAAGGCATCTTACACAACAGCAATCCTGCGACTTCGACGTTGTTTTTATAGCGGCTGTCTGGGTCCACCATCATCTGGAACTGAGGTTGCTCTTCAATACTAACGGGTTCCCAACCTTCTCTCGTTTTCGACGAGATATTGCGGGGGTCAGCCACGCCAGCATTTGAAACACGAACCCACCGATACTCATATCCGGGCAACTTATCAGGTTCAGGCAGCGTAGATGCTGGCTGCCAGCTTTTAGGTCGCTCAGTTTGTTCACGGCTTTGACGGGGTGCACGCACCACATCGACCTCATTCAGTTCGTCCATAAGCTTATTCTGTACCATGATTAACGCTCCATCTTCATGACTTCCCGAGCATATTGCTCAGGGGTAAGACCCAGTTTTCTTGCAATCATAAGCTGGGATTGTTTCAACACGATCTTTTTGGCGGATGTGCTACGCGAAGCTGGTGCAACCACAGTTGCAGATTTGGGCCTCGGGGTGTCCGAAACTTGCTTCTCTGACTCCCCAAAGTATTCGGGGAAGCGCCGACTTATCGTTTTGTCGATAGCCTGCCAATATTCGTCGGTGCCCACAAACTGTGGACCTCGTTCCCTCTCCAGCTTCTGGTGAAGCCCAAGAGCAGAAGCCGTCATCTCCGGATCAGTTCCCCACCACGTATTGCGCTCTTGCCACGCAGTCGTTTTAGGGTCCACTTGCGGTATTTGGACCTGCTGTTGGGGTATTTGTATGTTATCTTCTGCGGCTTGTAAAGTAGGTTTATAACCCGCAAGTTGTTGAAGCCTATATTGTACATTCGTAAGCTGTTCCTGTGCTTCAATAACGCGTTCAGAGTCACCTGCTTCATACGCATCTTTGTAAGCACGGCGGGCTTCTTGAAGCTCAAGTTCTGCTGACTGCTTAAAACTACCAACAAGGGTCTGTTCACCTTCAGAGAGGGTGCTTCTCAGTTGTTTGTTCTCAGCAAGGACGCGCTGCATCGCAGAAATGGTTTCATTTTGCTCACGCTGGAACCGCTCTTTCTCGCGGCGTTCGTCGTGCCAAACCTTCTTCATCTGCTTAAGGCGCGTCTTGACCTTATCAGAGTACTCTTCAAGCTCATCGGCTTCGAGTTCGTCAACAATCTCCTTGGGCATCGGCTCTCGGCCACGGTCTGCCTCCGGGGTATCGTCTTCGACCTCAATATCCGGCTTTACGGAACCACCTTCCGCAAGCTCTTCTTCGATCTCGTAAGTAAAATCGTCATCTGGTTTACTAGCCACTTTACTTCTCCTTTGTACGGACTACGTCCGTTTATGCGCGGGAAACTCCGCGCGGGTCTTCCACAACGCCTTCGACCGAATCATCGTTGATGAGACGGAACTCACGCCCGTGAATCTTCACCCGACTACCTGCGTGCGGACGAGTAAGAATGAAGTCGCCCTCCTTGCACCAAGGGCCGCTAGGGAACCGTCGTTCGTCCTTGTAGCAATCAGGACCCATCTTCACGACAAACAAGACCGTGGTAAGGAGTTCTTCATGCTGCAGCGTAATATCTGCCTTAAGGACACCGCCCGCAGTCTTCCTATCAATGTCGGGGATCGCACATAGAATACGATAGCCCGATGGGTCGGGAAGCTGTGTAGCCCGGTCTTCAACTGGAACTTCCGGTTCTGCGGGAGCACTTTTTAGTTGTAGGCCTTCGAGGTTAACAAGTGCGGGTTTGGCCGCGCCAATGATCTCAGTCATCGTCCTGCTCCATTCGCTGCGCAGTTTCTGCGATCATGTTGTTTGCTACCAATAGCCCACGATAAATACCGCAAGCATACTTATAGGCACCGAAGTCCTCTGCCTTACCGGCGGCAGTATCTTCTTCAATGCGTTTAAGCTCATCTTGTATCTTGTTTGAAAGATACTTCAGTAGGTCTGTATTCATTTATCCTCCTAGGCTCGCTTTAGTTAGGAAACAGGGGTTTCCGGTTGAACTTCTTGCTGCTCTCCGTTTTGTCTGGCACCGCCCGCGACGGTTTTGGCAACCTCAATACCTATCCGAAGCCCAGCTTCTTGTTGTTTGGCAGACAGGTTGGCCTTATCAGTCGCCATCTTGGCCCCGACCTGCATTCCCGCAATCTCAGCCTGAGCTTTGATACGCGTTTGCTCAAGATCAAGCCGGTCGCTCTTTTCAACAGCGTCGATAGCCATCTTCTGTTTCTTAAGCTCAAGTTCGCCTTTCTTGATCTCCAGTTCCTGCATCTGCATCTGGATGATGGGGTCTTGAGCGGTCTGCTGTGCCTGCTGCTGCGCTGCCTCTGCCTTGTTCTTCTGGAGAAGCTGCTGTGCAGCGGCTGCTACAAGGCGCGAAATCTGAAGCTCAATGTCAGGCGTCATCTCGGCGTCAGGTGGCGGCAACGGAACGCCAGCCTGCTCTTCGATCTGCTTGCGATACCCAAAGGCCAAGTGCTCATTAATGTGAGCCTGCATAGCTGCTTGCATAGCTTGCGCGTTGGGGTTCTGGCCCAACAACTGTGCGATCTTGGGGTCCTGCATAGCGGTCGTATGAACCGTGATATGCGCTTCATGGTCTTGATAGATGAACGCCTTGACTGGCTTGCCGTTGATGACGTCCATGTTTTCAGACACGGGGTCACGCGGCTTCATATCCTCATCATCCTTCAGCGGGACGAGCTTCTGGGCATTCTTAATACCCAGCACCTCAAGCATCTGCCGGTGCAGGTACGGCATGTCGTAAATCTGCGGGGCACCCTGCGCTAGCTGCAGCACTGCTTGGTACTGCACGATCTTCTGCGCCATTGTAGCCGCATTAGGGTCAGATACAGGGATGACCGTGACCATGTCATAGTCAGACTGCTTGGCCTTACGATCACCTTCTTCCGGCTCGTAGCTGTACTCCTCAGGTGTATAGTCACGGATGATGCCCTTAAGAAGCCGAAACTCCTGCTTCATCGAGTAGTGGACGCGCGCCTGAATAGCCGACATCGTCTTAAGCGTACGCTCAAGGATGGCTAGCGTTGTGCCCACAGGGGCATTAGCCGACATATCGCTAACCTGTAGGTCGGCAGCACCAGCGAACCTACGACCTTCCTCAACAATAGTATTGAGGAGGTTATAGAGGACTTGGCTCGGCTCCTTATATGGGAGCGGCATGATGTTATCACGCATCGTACCAGAGGCGACGTCTACGTCCCGCCACTCAGCAGGAGCAATCGGGGTATCATCTCCTTTAACCCTTAGACCCTTAGTTTTGAAGCCACCCGGGAGATTAGATAGAGTACCAGCATCAACAAGCTGACGAATAAGACTGGTGCCAGACTTAGCAAAAGCACCAATAAGGTGAATAAGCCCAAAAGCGTAGAAGCCAAAACCCGGAATGTACGCGTAATGTACGAAGTGATTGCGTTTCTTCTTAAGGTCATCATCTGGGTTCCAATTACGGCGGATGGCAAGGACCGTAGTCGTACCCTTCTCGATAGTGACGATATAAGGGACAGCAATATCGGCTTCAGACTCTTCTTTAGTAAACTTGTCGTCGGGTAGTACCAAGTCAACCTGCATCTCAAGCAGCTTATACCGGTCGTCTGTGGACGCGCGGAAGCCCATCTTCTCAGCAATAGCTTTCTCGATCTCATCAAGGCTATCTGTAGGGTCTTCAAGCTCAACATCGGAGTAGAACCCAGCGGCCTGCAACTTGGCCATCTCATTCGGGGTCTTCCGCATCACATGGGTGACGCGCCCAGAGACTTCCAAACTGGACGCGCCATAAGGTACAACAACGTCCTCTGCAGGTACGTACATTGAAGTCTGACGACCGAGTGATGGGTCGTAGTACACCTTCTTGAACGCATTACCTGCAAGGCCCAACCCCCACAGCATCCGTTCATGCTCAGGGCGATACTCAACCATCACTTCGGTCAACTGGTAGTTCATGTCATCTTGGACGCGCCGTGCAGCGTCCTTCTTTTCGGACGTTTCCTTACCAATAATCTCGGTTTTTACCGGCCCTGCTGCCGGAAACGTCTCCATCATGGTCTCGGCTTGGAACTTAACCAAGGCTTCCGACAACATCGGGTGGTAGATACCGCAAGCACCGGGCCAAGGCTCAGTCCGGTCATCAATCTTCATACCAAGCAGGTCAAGACCGTCTACGTAAGTCTGCATCCAGTCCTTACGTGCCGAAATATCCTCTTCAAAATCACCGATAAGGTCGCCAGCAAGCTCTGTAAGCGCCTTCTCGTCCATATTTTCGACCAAGTTCTCGTTAAACTCGTCCTCATCAACCTCATCAGGGTCAATTTCGATCTCCATATCGCCTGCGCGGATAGAAACGCTCTCTGGGTCTTCAATCTCAATCTCAATATCCTCATCCGGAGCGTTTACGCCCCGCATAATGCCCGAAGAAAGTGTGCTATCTAGCCCCAAAGGAGCTTGGTTAAGAGCTTTATCAATTGCCATCAGTAATACCCTTGGTTTCTACGGCTCTTAAAATAGACGATATCGTCTGGCTCGTCGAGGTTAGTTGTGATGTAACCTCCTTGCCGGAAACGCATTAGGGCTAAGGAAGTACTATCGACATAGTCGTCATGCTCACCGCCCGGAAAAGAAGCTACCTCTTCAATGACTTCTTCGGCCCAGTGAGTAGCAGGTGCCCACACCCGTCCAGACGCAAACAAGTCGCTCACAGCGTTTAAGCGGGATATCTTGTCGTTGCCCCTGCTGGGTGTAAACTCCTGCACTGGTATCCCCATAGCCCGCATCTCGTAAATCAAAGGTGCACCGGAAGCCTTCTTCTCGATAATGACGCTGTCCGGTTCCCATTCCTTCCATTCCTCAACTGCTGTCCGTTTTAGCTTCGGAAACTCCATCCGCTCACGGAACGCATTAAGGAGGATAATGTTAGCTTGCTCGTTCCCGGCGTCGTCCGGTTGGTAGAACACACCCCACGTAGTACACGCCGAGTAGTCGGCTCGCTGCGTCTTCTCGAAGGCAGTATCCCACGACTGCAGTATGAATTCGCACTGCGGCGCGTCCTCGGAGTCCCATAGCTGCCACCACTCCCGCTTAACTATTGCGCTGGTCTCGCTCGTGGGAGACTGCTGGTACTGCGCCATCCACTTGGAGTTCGGAAGCTCATTACGGAGAGCAGAAAGCTCGTCCATAGACCAAAACTCTGGCCACAGCGGGTTACCAGAAGGAAGAATAGCTGGGAACTCAATGACTTCCCACTCGTCACCACCCCGCTGGGCAGCGGCCTTTAGCACTTGCCCTGTTAAGTCTCTCTTACTCCAGCGGGTCATGACCACGACGATAGCCCCACCCGGCTGCAGTCGCTGCCGTGGCCCTGAGGTATACCACTCGTAAGTCTTGTCGTAGATGTCCGGGTTTATTTCCGCGAGGGCAGCTTCCTGCTCCGAGTGCGGATCGTCGATGATAAGGACGTCTGCCCCCTTGCCCGTCACCGCACCGCCGACACCGATAGCGAAGTAATCACCCCCTTTGGATGTGTTCCAGCGGCCAGCCGCCTTAGAGTCCGAGGCCAGCACAAGGTTAGGGAAAATGTTGTGGTAGACTTCTGTGTCTACGAGGTTCCTCACTTTGCGCCCGAAGCCAACAGCAAGCTCGGCAGTGTGGCTTGCTTGGATGACCTTCTTACCGGGGTACTTCCCGAGGAACCAAGCGGGTAGTAAGTAAGAGGCAAACTCCGACTTCGTGTGTCGCGGTGGCATATTTATTATTAGCCGCTTACACTCACCGCGAGCAACGCGCTCGAACGCATCAGCCATGCGTGCATGGTGCCGCCCCCCAATAAATGTCGGCCAGACCTGCTTGACGAAGGCGAGGAACTTATCCTGCGCTAGCTTCTTACTCTTAAGCTCTTCGAGCTTCTCAAGCTGGGCAAGCAGAATCTCCTGCTCTGATATAGATAGCGAGCCTAAGATAGACGGAATATCTCGTAAGGTGACGTCAGCTATCATCGTCATCTTCTTCATCAGGCATCTCTGCAATGCCTAACTCTTCGTCTAGGTCCCGGCCTAGCGGTGTAATGTCGATGATGTCTGCGTTCAGCAGGCGCTTGATGCGCTCCTTGATAGCATTCTCTAGCGACTCGGGGGTGTTATAGTTGATCGTAATCTCTGACTTATTGGTGAACAAGCCGATGTCTGAGTGCTTACCAAGGAGTTCGAGTGCTTTTAGCTCGTGCTTGGTCTCGCCACAGTTGGCGATCTCCATAAGCTTATGCGTAATTGCAGACCGCGTTTGGTTTGCATCTATGGCCATCGACTGTCCGTAGGTGCGCAGGAAGGCTGCAGCAGCGTAAGCCGTGTTGATCTGGGTAAGCGGAGCTTTATCTTGCTTCTGTATCACCGCGTCAAAAAGCTTCTTCTCGCGCTCAAAATCCTCAGGGGCTACTTCGATAGGGGCACCAAGGTGTGCCATAAGCTCTGCCGTCCCGCCTGCTACTGCCAGTTCGTCAGCGAAACTCGCGGTTCCCTCGTCAGCCCAATCATATGGGATGGGAAACTCATCAGTAGCTTCGACTTTTAGAATAGGCATATGGCGCAGCGTCCGGTTTGGGGGAGCAGAGTTACTGCGTAACAGGGTAGGGACAGTGGGTAAAGGAGTTTTAAAAATATAGGGGGTGGGGGGTCTTGATTTGAAAGAGTGACGGGGGGTGTTCTATGTGCGGGCTTAGCGGTTAGTAGCTGGAAATTATGTAGGGGGTGGGGGGTCTAACTTGGGAACTTAGAAACTTAGAAACTTAGGGAAACGTAATCGACTGAGCAAAACAGTATGTATACGGAAGCGGTAACTCTTCTCCCTGCCAGCGGGGATGGGGGATGGGTGGGGTACAAAAGGGGAACAAACAGACGCCCCTCCCCTAGTTGCGGAACAAACGGGGTACGCGACCTAACATTGTTAGATTTTCCTTGCAATACATCGAAAAACGTGGTCAAAAGGATCATCGAAACGGACTAGCCGCTTCGATCCAAAGCCCGCTGGATAGCGCGGCACATAGAAGGACTAAGTTACCATGCCTACAGAAGCTATCATTGTCGACGGTGTCGACATCAACGTAACAGGCGTAAGCCTTGAGTCTATCCTCTCGGATATGGTTACTGTTAGCAAGCAAGCCTATGGCTCGCACATTCGGATCGGTGCCAAGTTCAATGATATCATGCCGTTTGCTTGGTACGATATGGCCGCAACCGAGAAGAGCGCTGACGCTAAGATTTTCAAGGGTCATAAGACTACGCTGTATACCGCGCTCAAGTCTGCTGGTCACACTAATCCTAGTGTCCCCTTCAAGCGCATTTGCGACTATGGCCGCAATCTTGCTAATGGCTTGGCCCCTAATGGCAAGACTACCATTGACGGGGTTCCCGTTGAAGGTGAAGCAGAGTCGGATGGTGCTGCTCCTGCTCCCCGCTCGGCCATGCTCCGCAATGTCGAGGAACTCACGGCACTCTGGAAGTTCAATGACAAGCA
>Ga0181350_1000230_pt1 | contig 16916 bp, 2 predicted proteins | sample Su13VDMM110DCMD_FD_130105 | JGI IMG/M metagenome (GOLD analysis project Ga0181350, IMG submission 130105) | Freshwater viral communities from Lake Michigan, USA - Su13.VD.MM110.DCM.D | ecosystem: Environmental > Aquatic > Freshwater > Lake | place: USA: Michigan | collected 2013-07-16
ACAAATAAAAGTGTTGCTGCGCAAAAGAAATCTTTTACAAAAGATAATTGGAGACAACAACTTGCAGATGAAACACAAGCTACAGGAGATAAGTTTAGAATATTTCCTGAAGATCCAGATAGCGTCATTGATGAATGGATGAACCCAGGAGTGATGATTGGAAGTATGGCTTCTGATTTAGGAAGTGCTCCACTAAGAGCACAGCAAGAAGATTCATATATGCCATATGTTACAAGCATAGGTGTTCCATTATTAACAGGAGGACTTGAAGGCATAGGAGCAAAAACAACTGGACAATTTGTTAGCAATCTTGCAAATCCTCTTAATATAATTCCTGGATATAACTCTGCTAAAAAAGCTGTAGGAAAAGCATTAGGAACAGAAGAAGGTTTATTATCTAATGCATATAAATTAAATCCTAAAGCTTTTAAATTAAATGAAGAAAACTTATATAGACAAATAGGAGAAAGTGGATATAAAGATGCAATTGAAAGTGGAGTAATACGAAGTGCAGATACACAAAAATATCCAAATCCATATTTTGTAGAAAAAGAAGGATTTAACAAATTAGGTAGTACTGGAAGTGGAGCTACTAATTCACGACCAAAGTTTATAGCAGAAATGCCAATACAGAAAGATGGAGAACTTTTAGGATTCCCTACAGGACAAGAACATATGTGGACAGCAGGAATACCAGAAGTACCATTATCAGATGTAGGATTATATAAAAAACATTGGTTACAAGGATATAAAGAAATTCCTAAACAAGAAGATGGAGGAGTTATTAAAGATGATAGAGGACAATGGGATCATCCAGGAGAGATAACAGAAATCAATTCTAATGATATAACAATGGAAGGAGTTCCTTATGATGTTCTTGGTATATCAGATACAGGAGATACTAAACTAATGAAACCAGGAAAGAATTATAAATTCAAAGGAAAGAAGGTGACAGAATATCCTATGGCTAGAAATGGTGTAAACCAACAAGACCAAAAAACTTTGCAACAATTAGATCAATTGACTAACTTTACAAACTATAATAACCCACAACCAGGAGGCTGGCTAAACAAATATAAATCATGAAAGCACAAATTTTAAAAATTGCAGGAGTTAAATCTGAAAAGGAATTCTACAAAAAGTTTCCTTCAGAAGAAGCCTTTATGAAGAAACATGGTAAAGAGTTTAAAAAAGCTCAAACTGGTGCTGCAATAAATGCATCACAAGTACGTCAAGGAGTTTTCAAACCTTTAAGTTATCAAGATCAAGTTGATGATGTTGATAAAATGTTAACAGGTTCAACAGCTGCACAAAGACAAGAGCTTGCACTTAAACAACAAGCTGCTGCCCCAAAAGATGGTGGTGGTGGATTTGATATTGCTGGTCTTATGAAGTTAGCTGGTGGTGCCATGCAAGGTGGTGGAATGGGTGATATGGGTGGAGCTGCAGCAGGTGTAAGTACAGCAGCAGCAGCAAGATATGGAACAGATATTTCTAGAGCACAATTTGGTGGTAATTATGATTTAGGAAAAAGTCCTAATTTTTCAGTAAACGCTAGTCAAGGATTCTCTCCACAACAAAATAGTTTCTCTATGCAAGCTCCTAAGTTTAATGCATATGATCCTCAAGGGAATCAGGCAGGTGGGAAAATGGCTCAAGGTATTTTTGGTGGGGCACATTCTGTAGCAGATAGTCCTTTCAAAGGAGAAAATTCATTATCTAAAATTGGAGGAGCTGTAAGTCAACTTGCAGGACCAGTTGGAAGTATTATTAGTAGTATTGGAGAATTGAAACAAGGAAAAAAAGCAAGGAAAGAGGCTGAAGCAGCAAGAGATGTAAGTAAAGTATCTCTTAAAGCAGCACAGAGTGTGGATGTAGATGCAAGAAGACAACAATCTGAAAACATAGCTAAGCAAAGAGAAGCACAAATGCCAGTTAATACAGGAGAAGAGTTCTTCCCTATATATGGTGTAGGTACAAATGTTCTTGCTAGAAATGGTATGATGTTACAAGATGGTGACAATGTTAAAGGAGATCTTCCATTAAACATGGCACTAAAAAATCCACAGTATGCTGAACAACTGCGTAGACAAAGAAATGAAATTACTGAGGAAGAAGAAGAAATAGAACCTGTAATGGAAATAGATCCACTACCTGGATCACAAAATGAAGGATATGATGACTTAGAACAAATAACTGATTATAGTGATCCAAATGAAATGACAGACGCACAGTCTGCTGCATTCATGGAAACATATAATAGAGATCAAGGTAAATCAACTGAAACATTTGATTCAAGTTCTGCTAGAGATACATGGGTTCATAAAACAGGACTACCATGGAGTGAAGCTAAAAGACTTGGTTACACTGGAGGTTCTGCTAAAGAAAATACAAAACTATTAGCAGAGTTAAATGATCCTAGATTTAGAAAAGAAAACTTAAGAGATTCAGCTCCTAAAAATAATAAACAAAGTAGAACACCTATTCAACATAGAGAAACTCCTACAGGAAGACTTGCACCTATTAATAAACCTATACAATCATACGCAGAAGCTATGAAAGGTAAACCTAAATATGGAGGAGCTCAAGGAGATATCCATGTTCCTAATGAAGGAAACATGTTAACTAGAATAGGAGAGCGTGCAGCTAATCCAATGCAAACATTTGGACATTATGCTCAATATGGAGAGTTACCAGCAGAAGGTTTTTCTAAACATAGTAAAAATGCTTTTGATCAAGTGTTAGGACTTAGAAATCCTGCATACTGGGCAAATGCTATAGGTAATGCTTCAGACTATGCAAGTGAAGGAGAATATAAAAAAGCAGCATGGGAAGCTTTGGATGCAGCACCTGCTTTAGGTAAAATTAAATATGTTAAAAATATACCATTTAATAAAGGACTTCCTCCTGCTAGTGTACGTAGAGCAGGTTATTTAGGAGAAGGAGCAAAGAGACTTGGGGCTGCTCCTGCAAGACAATTAACTGGAAAAGCTGCTAAACAAATTGCACCAACTAATGTTCCTAACTTTGTTATGCGTAAAGATGGTGGACCAGTAGGTGGAAATCCTGGAGAGATACAAAATACATTTGCTCCAAATGATATATACATGGATAGTGGATATGAACCATTAAATGATACTAATATAAAACAATACTACCATGGTGGAAGATTACCTAAAATGCTATTTGGTGGTGGTGCTGGAGCTGCTGGTGGAGCTGCTGCTAGTGGTGGAGGAACTCCATGGGGAGCTATTTCAGGAGCGGCTACAGGTATAGGGCAATCATTAATGGGTGGTCAAAATGCTGGTGGTAAACTTGGTAGTACTATTGGTTCAACTCTTGGTATGGTAGGTGGTCCTATTGGTTCTGCAATAGGTGGATTTGTTGGAGGCATAGCTGGAAATGCTTTAGATACCAATGCTAAGAAAATGAAGAAAGCACAAAAGGCAACAGAAAAAAATATGGAAGGAATGGCTAATGCTAATATGGCTAAAGGTATTCAAGCACAGAACCAATCTTTTATGAAAGATGGTGGATGGGTATCTAATGATTGGACTCCACAAGTTATAGCTTCATTTGGTGGTCTTAATGAACAAGAAGTTTATGACTATGCACATGAAGGAATGGATACACTAAGAGCTGGTGGACATCTAAGAGATTACACACCTCCTAGTGATAGAGCTATGGAAACTTACGAAGATGGTGGTAAGATTCAATCTTATGGATTAGGTGGAGAGTTACAAACACATTGGGGTGGAGGAGCTGAAACTATTTCACGTAACCCTTACTTACCTGGTACAGGAGAAACAGTTATGTTTAGAGGTAAGAGTCACGAGGAATATACTCCTAATGGAGAAACAGGAATAGGCGTTACATACGGTGGTAACCCAGTAGAAGTAGAAAGAGGAGAACCTATGGTAGAATTAGAAGAAGGTGGAACAATAGATCCTGAAACAGGAGAAGTACAAAAATCAGGAGTGGTGTTTGGTAACTTACAAATACCTAATCAATATATAGATATGCTAGGAGATAAAAATGCTAAAGGTAAAAAGTTTAAAAACTATGTAGCTGATCTATCTAAGATAGAAGAGAAACAAAATACTATTATAGATAAATCATCTAAAGAACTTAATGCTCTTGATCCAATAAACTCTTTTGATAAGTTAAAGCTTACAGCATTGCAAGCTAACATACAAGGAGCTAATATGAAACTTAAAGATGTAGCTGATAAAAAAATAAATGCAGCTTCTCTTCAGAATGCTATCAATGATACAGCAGAAGAACGTGGTTTAGTTGCTGATGATCTTGCTAGAGGTAAAGCTAAGGTGGACAAAGAAGCTCAAAAACAATCTGCTAAGTTTGGTGGTAAGTTTACACAAGCTCAAGATGGTGTATATAAAATAAAAGGTAACTTACCTGGTTCTATAGATTATAATCCTCTTGGACAAACTCCTAGAGAAGATCTATGGAAAGATGAGAATACATATGAAAATGTATGGAAACCAAAAGTGTACTCTGCATTTAGTGATCCTAGACGTGCTGAAGAATTAGTTAAAAATTTAGAATCATATAAAGGGCAAGATTTTGAAGATGTACAAGCTGCTATTAAAAAAGGAAAAACACCTGAAGAAAAGAAAGCTATTGCAATTAAATTATCAACAGATAAAAAAGTTGGACCTTTCCATTCAATTATGGATACTGTAATAAATCAAACATTGCCTGATATTACAGAAGCAAAAACTACACCAACAGTTACTACACCAGCTGCAACTAAAGAAGAGGTAGCAGTAGAAGAAACACCTGAGAAAACAAATTGGTGGGACACAGCAACAACTGCATTTAATGCAATACTTCCTAGTATCAGACCTAGTGATGCAGAAGGATTGGATACAGCTCAGTTATATCCAGAGATGTTTGCTATGGCTACTAACCAAGTGGCTCCTGTACAAGCACAGACATTTCAACCTGATTTAGGAGTTCCTTATGATATATCATATCAAGATCAATTGAATGCTAACCAAGCAGATTATAGAGCAGCACAAAGAATGATGGGTTACAATCCAGCAGCTCAGGCTAATCTAAATGCAGAAAAATATCAAGCTAATCAATCTGTACTAGCTAATCAATTCAGAGCTAATCAAGAAATGAAAGACAAAGTGTATAGTGAGAATAGAAACATGCTTAATCAAGCTAAGCTTACTAACCTAGGTATATTTGATAAGCAATACGAAAGACAAACAGAAGCATTAGCTAATACAAAAGCTACAACACAAGCTGCTTTGAATTCTATATCTGATAAGTATGCTAAGAACAAACTAGAGAACAGAGAGTTGAAAACATATGAGAATATGTACAACTATAGATTTGGTAAAAGTGGTAGAGCACAGAACATGAATCCTTTAGCACAGTTTGATACAGATTATAAAGGAGCTTCTGCTGAAGAACTTGATGCTATCTCAGCTTATAAAAAAGCATTAGCTAAGAGAGAAGCTGCTGAAGAAAAGAAAAAGAAACCTTCATTAGCTGGAGAAAGTATTGCTAAAAGAAATGGTTCTATCGTAAAATCTTACAAGAATATATAACTAAACTCATTATAAAAAATTACTACAAAATGTTATTAAATTTTGATAGTATAATAATTTAAATTAAATTTGCTAATCTACATATTTATATGTATTAAAATAACAGACTATGGCTTCATGGGCAGATAAAATCCCTACTTTCAATCCTTATGTGCAACAACTTCCTGTAGATGCTATGGTGAAGGTTGGTATGGCTAAACAAGCTCAATATGAGGAAGGGGTACAAAAAATACAAACAAGCATTGACAATGTTACAGGACTAGATGTTGCCAATGAAGTAGATAAAAAATACTTACAATCTAAACTTAACTCATTAGGTAATAACTTAAAACTGGTGGCTGCTGGAGATTTTTCTAATTTCCAGTTAGTCAACTCTGTTTCTGGTATGGCTAAACAAATTACCAAAGATCAGAATGTTATTAATGCTGTAGGTTCAACTGCTTGGTTGAGAAAACAACAAGGGATAATAGAGAAAGATACAACTGATGGTAAGTCTAATCCTGCTAATGTTGAACATTTTAATAAACGTGCACAAGCTTATTTAAACTCTACTAAAGCAGGACAAAAGTTTAACGATAGTTATATAAATTATTTTGATGTAGATAAGTTTACAAAAGAAACATTTGATGCAGTTAAGCCTGATGGATTTTCTTATGATATGATATATCAATTAGATAAGAATGGTAAACCTATGGCAGATGCTAAAGGGAATCTTATCTATTCTCCTACAATGACTAGGATGGATAAAGAAGGAATTTTTCCACCAAAAGTTAAAGCAACCTTAGAGCAAATCTTTTCAGATCCAAGAGTCAATCAACAATTAGATATTACAGGTCAATATAATTATAGAGGTTTAAATTCTGAACAACTCTCACAAAAAATTATAAAACAGAAACAGGCTATAATGGGTGACTATGAAAATCAAATGAATGATCTCACTCTTCAAAAAAGTATGGGGAAAGATGTTCAAAAAGATATTGATAGCTTAACAACTAAAATGACAAATGCTGCAGCTTCATATGATGAATATGCTGGTTTAGCTAATACAAATCCAGATGGTGTAAGAGGAGCTTTATATAAAGATGATGTCACTGCTAGGTTCACAACCATGTATGGACAAATCAAAGATAAGTCACAAGTGATGGAAAATCCAGGCTGGAATCAAAACTGGAAAATGCAAGTTGAGGCTAATGCACAATCTAGATTTGCACAAACATTGAATCAACAAAAGATTGCACATGCTGATTCAATGGAATTAGGTTGGGCTAATAATGCTCAAAGAGAAAGATTAGCCACCTTAGCAGCAAAAGGTAAGAAACAAACTTTAGGTGGAGCTGATAAAGGACTTGGTACAGGTCCTGGAGGAACACCAAGTGAACAAGCAGCTCAATCTGCTGCAATTGAAACAATGCGAGTACAAGCTACTGATTTTGAAAATGCAGCTAATGATTATTCTAATGCTTCAAATTCATTTATATGGGAAACTGTGTTTTCAAAAATTCCTAGTAATGGCACTAAGCTTAAAGGATTGATGGATAAAGGAATGAAACGTGATGCAGCTATTAATTTAATGATAAGCAATGGTGCTAAACAATCTAGTCAAACTCCAGAAGAATATAAATCGTATTGGTCAGATAGAGCATCAATTGAATATAAAAAATTAACACCAGAGCAACAAAGTGCACGTCCAGTAATTGCAGATACATATCAAGCATTTAGAAACTCTAAACGTATCTTCGATAGTCAATTAATAGTTAATCAAAAAATTCAAAAACAAACACAAGCTGAACTTGGAGAAGTGGGTAAGAAACTTGCAATGACAAATGTTCAACCACAAACTATTACATATAAAGATAAAACCTATAAGTTAGATAAACAAGATATGCTTGATCTTGCCATTTATAAAAAAGGTAACTTAGGATTTATGCAATCTATATTTGGTGGAGAGGATTCTAAACTTCTTGAGCAAGAATCCAAATTTGCTCTTGCTAGATTAGCCAAGAGAGGAAAAGCAGATGTAGCAGAAGCGTACATTAAAGATAATGAAAATGTTAATGTAGATAAAAATGGTAAAGCAACTCGTATGACAGATACTGGAGTTTGGGGAGCTATAAAAGGACTTACAGATATTCCAACAAGACTTATGTATCAATCTGAGGGATGGGGAGGAACTACTAGAAATTGGAACCAAACTCATTCTGTAGAAGGTTTATTAAACAATGAAGTTTATTCAAAAGGTCTTCAAAGAAAAGCTGAAATTATACAACAACATTATAATATTAATCCGAACAGAAACATTAATATAGTAACAGGAGATACTGAAACTGACAAAGGTACAATTGCACAACTTAAACGTTGGGCTGGTGAAGCTGTAACAGGAGCAGGAAACTTATCTCAAGATTACGAAAAATTTGGATCTACAATATCAGGTAAAAAAATTGATGACCTTACATTAGGAGCTAGAACTATTTTTGATGAAAATAATAATCCTATGGTTGAAGTGATAGCATATGGTGCTGACAGTAAACGACAAGCAGGTCTTACGTTAACACCAGATCAAGCTACTAATATTGGAATTGATCTTGGTGAATTATATGAAAGTAAGGAAACTACTGCACTTAAAAATAAAATAAACTTTAATAACTATCAAACTTCTACAGGAGATCCTTCACAAGTATCTACATATATTAAAGAAGATCCATACTATGATAAAACTGATTTCCCAGGAATGAAAGGTAATAAAACATTTGATGTTCAATCAAATATTCAATATAGTAATGGAAAATATTATCCTTATTTATATATAAATAATGGAATACAAAAACCTGTTGTAAGACAATTAGATGGAGATGAGAATTTAGAAAATGTAATTTCTGCCATTAAAAATATAAATCCTACAGTAGTTCAAGCACTATTAACACAACCAAATTAATAAATATGCTCCAACCAGATAAAGAAAATTATATAAATAGAAAAGCTGTTTCTGTAGGTCTTCCTTCTACACCAATTGTTCCTAATGTTGGATTTAGTAAAGGTGGTAGAAATGACAGCGAACCAGGTCAAAATGTATCTGGTACTGATATGTGGAAACAGTTATTAGCTGAACCTAAAAAGCTAGGTGTATCATCTATTCCACTATCATCTTTTTACATAGGTAATAGATACAAAGCAACTCTACCTGGAACAGACTATGAAGAGATGGCTGCTAATGGTCAAACTCGTGCTGATATATGGGCTAATGGTTCATTGAAAATGTTAGGTACTGCAGCTACATCTTTTATTTCTGGTACTGTAGGACTTGTTGCAGGTATAGGTTCTGCAGTTAGAGATCAAAGACTTGCCTCTTTAATTGATAATCCTGTTACAAGAGAGATGGATAATGTAATGAAGTATATGGAAGACTATGCTCCTAACTATTATTCACGTCAAGAAAGAGATGCTAAGTGGTGGTCTCCAGATAATATTCTTACAGCAAACTTTTGGTCTGATAAGGTGTTGAAAAATCTTGGTTATTCTGTTGGAGCTATAGGGGGTGGAGTTGCTTGGGGAACTTTATTCAAATCAATTGGACTTACCAATAAATTAGTTCAAGCTGGTAGAGGAATGGAAGCTGCTACAGCCATTGAAGAATCAATGTCTGCTGTACCAAACATGCAAAAACTTAATGCATTTGAGAATGCTCTAAGTTCTCTTTCACAGAAATATATTAAATCTCCAGTATCATCTGTGTTAAAAGATTCTGATAGAATTCTTACTTCTACTATGGGTACATTTGGTGAAGCTTCTATGGAAGGTCTTCAAGGAATGAATAAGTATAGACAAGATGCAATAGATGAATATAGAAGTATACATGGTGTAGATCCTACAGGGGATATACTAGATAAAATTAACAAATCTGCAGATCAAGTTGGTATGTATATCTGGGGAGCTAATAGTCTTTTACTAACAGGTACAAACTATGTTCAGTTACCAAAGATATTAGGAAGCTCTAGAAAAGTTGACAAAGCTTTAATTAATACTATTGAGAGAGATGTTGAAACTGGTTTGTTTAAACAAGCAGTTCCAGCTACTAGATTTGGAAGACTTGCTCAAAAAGTAAAAGGAGTGGGTCAAGTGTTGTTTGCTCCTTCAGAAGCTTTTGAAGAGGGTATGCAATCATCTATTCAAACAGGTGTAAATAATTATTTTCAACGTGCACGTCAGAGTAAACAAGATACTAGTGAGTTCCTAGGTACATTACATGGAGCTATGAGTAATATTTTTGGTGAAGGTATTCATGATACACTAACTACTAAAGAAGGAATAGAAAGTATTCTTATTGGTGGTATATCAGGAGGAATTCAACAAGGTGGTATCATTGGTACATATAGAAACAAAGAAGGTCAAACAAGAGTTGGTATTGGTAAGTCAGGAGTGATAGCTGAACAAGGATTATTTGGTGGTGGTGGAGAGAGACAAGCTAACACTGATGTTGCTGTAGCTGCTCTTAATAAATCAAATATACAGAAACAACTTAAAGATGGAATTAAGTATTTAGGAATAGGAATAGGTTCTCAAAAACTGAGACAAGATGCTATTGCTAACAATGATGTTCTTTCTGAAAAAGATTATGAAGCTGATTTTACACTTTCTTATTTAATGCCTAGAATTAAATATGGTAAAATTGATTCTGTAAAAGAAGAACTTGATTTATATAAAAGTCAAGCAATGGATCCAGATGGATTTAGAGAATTAGTAAGAGGAGGAATTGCTAATGAAAATGAAACTAGTGAACAATTTGTAGCTAGAATAACTAATCTACAGAACTTATCAAATGATGTAGAAACATTATATGGTAAAATAAATGATAAGTATGAGAATGAAGTGAATGATAAAGGGCAAATCAAATACACAGATGATGTAATTGATAAGCTTGTATATTCTGCAGCTAAGATTAAAGATTATGATGCACGTATCCCAGGAGTAAGCAATTCTCTTATTGGAACAGGTATTGACACACAATCATTTTTAGATGCTTTGTTTCAAAAAGAAGGATCTTCCACTGAGAACATCACTGCTGCATTAGCAACTATTGATGCTTTAGATATTACTAATGATGAAAAGGAAGATCTTAGAGAGAGTTTATATGATCTTGCAGAACTTTCTTTGAGGAGAAAGGAAATGATCGATCAGTATAATGATATACTAGATAAGCCAAGTAACTTTAAAGAACCTGAAGAACCTGACACTGTAAAAGAAGAAGAGGGTGTAGTTTCTACAGAAACAATGGAAGAAGAAATCCCTGGGCAAGAAATTGTTGCAGAGGGTGTACCATTTGTTAAAGTGAAAACTAAAGATGGTCAAAGGAACTTAGAGATTGGTACTGAATATTTTGTTGGTAAGGGTGTAGATTATGAAAAAGAAGGACTTAATTCTCCTGTCCCTATTTCTAAACTTACCATTATAGGAGAGAATCCTGATGGTACAATTAAAATAAAAGCAGACAATGGTGACATCAGAGATATATCTAAGAGTGTACTTGAGAATTATAAACTTGGAAAGGTGTCATCTCTTAAAGCTAACAAGACAGCTAACTTCTTTTATAATCATAGGAATGATCTTTATCAATATAACTTTGGTAAAAACTTTGGTGGAGTAAAACAAGGTAGACTTGAGTTACAAGAGGGTAAATTATACTTTGTATATTTAAATCAAGATGGTAAGGTGGATAAGAAACAATTATTCAACTCACACTTTGTTGCACAAGAAGGATATGATACAGCTAGAATTACTAAAGTTGGTAATGTTAAATCAGAAACTGCAGAACAAAAAGTTTCTAGAGAAGAATTTACATCTCCAGAAGAAATAGAAAAACAAAAACAAACACTTGCTAAAAATAGAGAAGCAAGATTAGAAATACTTTCTCAACTTGATAAAGAAACAACAGATCGATTAGAAGAAGTTAATAAAAAACTTTTATCTAAAGTTGATGAGTTAACAAAGATACAAGAAGACCTTGATGCTATAGCTAAGCTTAAAGAAGAAGGTGTTAAAGGACAAAAAATAAAAGGTAATTTTTCAAAGGTGCTATCTACTAGTGTGAGAACATTAAATAGATACACTGCTATGAAAAACAATGTTGATCAAGAGATCAATAAACTTAAAGGTGAGAAAGAAGAACTTGAAATGAATATTTCATACTTCCAAGATTTTGCTAATAACTTAGATGACCTTCCTGAAAATACAGGAGAATTCCTTAAAGAATTAAGAGATCAAATTACTTGGTTAACTGATCTTGGAAAACAAACTGGGGAAACTCTTTCATCTTTAGAAAAATTAAGTAAACAAATTTCTGATGCAATTAAAGATGTAGCACGTCTTCTAAAGGACAGTTTAACTAAATTTGATAATGTATACTCTGACTATATAATAGAGGCATTAGACAATCTTATTTCAACTGAAAATCCTTTATCTATATTACCTACACTTAAAGAAAATCTTGCAGACTATGCTTTATCAAATGATCTAGCAAAAGATATTTCTATAAATGGTGATAAGCTAGAAGAAGTTACCAATCAAATAAAAGAAACAAAATTAAAACTTGATGAGCTTCGTAATGAATACAAAGCTAAAAAGATTATAGTTAATAGATTTCAAAAAATATTTGATGAATATAAAAAACAGAAAGCTGAAGAAGATAAGTTATTTACTAGTGAGGCAGTAGTTAATAAAGCATTGTCTACAGAAGATAAAGGTATACAAGCTCGTGAGTTTAATACAGCGTACGAAGCAAATGCTAAAAAATCTAATGAGATTCTTCCTAGAGCTACAGTTCCTGTAGAAGAAAATAAAGCTCATCAAATTAGAGCTAATAAGTTTGGTACAAAGCTAAACTCATTCCCTAATAGAAATGATATTCGTGGTGTATATATTACATCTAAGAATCAAAATCAATTGCTTCCAGGTGTAATAGAACGCATGTTAGATAATGATCCTACTCTTGTAACAAAATATAAGGACAGTGCTATTGTTATGGTGATGGTTAATTCTAAAGGACAGTTAGTTGGTGTAGATGGGCAACCTATTGCAAAAGGAACTGAACTATTAGACTCTGCTATATATCAAATATTTCCTGAGAATAAAATGAAAGATGGTTCTATGTTTAGAGAGAACACTTCTCAAAACATTAAAGATGCTATCATTTCTCAGTATGATGCTTGGAGAAAAAGTGTACTAGCTGAAACAAAGGTTGGTAAGAAACATGAGATAGAAGCTTCTTTTGGTATTATAGATAATGTAAAAGATGCTGATGGCAACACTGTATATAGTACAAGAACATCTGTTATACAATCAGGACTTGTTACTCCTGCTGAAATAGAACGTTCTCAATTAATATTTATTCCTACAACAAATAATATTATATCTAAAGGAACTGTATCATATGATAGTCCATTAGGTATGGTGTTTCTTGAAACTCCTAATGGATATACAAAACTTCAAAATAGACAACATACACAAGCTGATGCAAGTGCTATATTTGATTCTATGTTGCAGTTTGCTAAGAACATGGTTAATCCTGAAGAAGGAACAGATAGTGATAATTCAAAACGTATATTAAGATTCTTACAAGGAGTTTCTTATTGGGGAGTTCCTAGAGATCAACAAGGTAACAGAAAAGAAAAAGATGGATATAGTAGTATATTCTTTGAGAAGAATGTTGATACAGGAAGACTAACTCTCATGATTGGTGGTAGAAATACAGAAATTCTATTCACACCATCTGCATTGAGATTGAATAAAGAAACTATTGTTTCTCAAATAGAAAAAATATACACTAATACAAACTCTGCTCTTGCTAAAGATTTGAATGAGAAGTTTGAACAAATCATTTCTATTTCTCCTGAAGGAGAGATTACATCTGAGGTTTGGGATAACTACCAATCATATCTATTATCAGATACTAAACCTAATGGTTCAAAAAGAAATGATTATGAACTTCCATTATCTACAACAGCAAGGCCTTTAATAAATGCTGATGATGTAAATAAGAAAGCGATCTATTTCTTCACTACAGATACAGCAGATAGTTTTGCTATCCCAGTTCCTCAAAAGGTTGCACCTAAAGTGTTAACACCTGCAGGAGCTCCTAAAGCTGCTACACCAGCTACCTCATTTGAAGATGAAATGGAATTCACCTTTGATGAAGAAGCTCCTATTTATAAATTAGATGGAGTTACAACAGATACATATACATCTCCTCAAGGTAAAAAGATATTCTTTACAGCTCCTGCTACAACAACAATTGATAACTATGCTACATCTATAACAGTTCTTCAAGGTGGAGACCTTTCAGAAATAGTTAAAACTATTACAGATGCTGGTAAAGATTATAAAGATGTTATCAAGAAAACAATATATAATGCAATTGCTCAAGACTTAACTAAACTAGCTGCTACTCAAGAAGAAGAATTTGAATTTACAATGCCTGAAGAGGTTATTGAAGAAGCTACAAAAGAAGTTGGTAAGTCATTAGATCAAGATGTAATGGATGCTATCAATTCAGATATGAATGATGATGATGAAGCACTTCGTGTAAACATTGAATCAGAAATTGATAGATTTCAACCTGAGAATTGGAATGATGTAGAAAAATGGTTAAAAGCTAACTTCCCAAATCTTCCTGTATATAGAGTGAAGAATATTATTCAAGCTACTAATGGTAGACAAGCTTGGGGTATGTTGAAGAATGGTTCTATATACTTATATCAAAATGCTGAGGTGGGTACTGTGTATCACGAAGTATTTGAAGCTGTATGGAAAATGTTTACTGATGTTGCTGAACAAGAATCTGTTCGTAAAGAATTCAACTCTCGTAAAGGAACATTCGTAGATAGACCTACAGGCAAGACTATAAAATATTCTGAGGCTACACCAGAACAAGCTAAAGAACAATTAGCTGAAGAGTTCAGAGACTATATAATGACTGGTAAGATTCCTGCTAAACCTACTGATGGAAGACCTTTCATTGTTAAATTGTTTGCTGATCTTGCAACATTCATTAAAGAATTCTTCACTGGTAAGAATGCTGTTAGTAATACAGAAGAGTTATTCAAGAAAATAGGTAATGGGTATTATAAAAATAATATGCCACATGCTAGACAATTATCTATGGCTAAATCAGGAATCATTGATGTAGAAGATGCATTTGCTGATTCTGAATCAGAGTTCAGACTTACTAAGATTACAGATAAAGAAGGTTCTGATATTATTCAAAACATGACCTATCTAACACTTACTAATTTAACTAGTACAGATAAAAGTCTTTTCACTCGTGATGCTATTTCTTCATCAGAGTTATATAATAATTTAAAGAAACAAACTTTACAAACTATAAATAAAAAGAATATTTCTGCTAACAAACTTTTAAAAGATGAAGATTATTTAAAAGATAATAAAGAAGAGAAAACAAAAATTCTTAATAGTGTAATTGCTAAGAATATTGAATTCATGCAGAATGTTTCTGATGAATGGCCAGCTATTGTTGAAAGACATAAAGAATACCTTAAAGGATATCAAATAGAATTTGATGAGAATGATAATGTTGCAGTGAATGATGTTGAAAAAAGTAAAGATGAAGGATTTGGTAATGCTACTACAATAGATAGTTTCAAGAAAGCTAATCCAGCAATCAAACTTTTGCTATCAACTATACCTGTAGTTAATCCTCGTGACAGTACTAAATTAAAACTATCTTCTATTGGAGGAGCTATATTAATTCCTACAAGCCAAACTTACATTAGTTTAATGAGTAATCTACACAAGTCTTCAAGTATTGAAGATATGTTAGAGAACTTGCGTGTAATGGCTGAGAATGATCCTAACTATAGAACATTATACAAACGTATAACTAAACGATCATATGATGAAGAAGGAGTTGAGCTAAGTAAAATTGAAACAACTCATGGACTTCAATTAATAAGTGCATTGTGGAAAACATTCAAGAAACAAAATCCTGATGTTAAGAATGTATTCATTCTTGAGAATGGAGATGTTGTAGTTGGAGATGCTAGTTTATCTAATGCTGCTAATCAATTAAGAAATGAGTATATAAATACAATTGTTACTTATGCTAAAGCTAATAAAGGATTCTTTACATATGTTGAAAAGAGAAAAGTCTTTATAGGTAATGAATCAAAAATTAGAGGAATTGTACTTGATAGTGTTACAGCACAATCTAATTTTCTTAAAGAACTAGGTATTCCATTTAGTACATCAGAAATACTAAAACTTAAAGGAGAACAATTAAAAACATTCAATGAGGCTGTATCTGGTATTAGAAAAAGTATATCAGAAACTAAAGAGATTGCTACGTTCTCTGGTAAAGTGTTAAACATAAGTAATCGTCTATTAGAACTTGGACTTGTAAAAGCTACAATATCTAATCCTGAATTCAATAGTACATATTTTAATGTATCTGGTGAGCGCACACAATCATTCATTGGAACAAATGCTGCATCTGATCTTTATAACTTTTTATCTACATTAGAAAAGAAATCAGATATAGCTGGTACAAAATATAGCTACTTACTAACTGATTCATTTGCTCAAGGATCTAATCTTATGGAAAGAATGTTTGGTTCAGATGGTGTTCGTAAACAAAAGACAGATGAATTATTTAAAATAGGATATGTTAGTGGTACAATCAATGAATCAAATGGTAAACAAAAACCATCATCAAAACTTACATTCCCAGAACGTTTGACTCAAGAGTTAAACTTAAACTTATCAGGATGGTATTTGAACTTAATTCCTGGTGATGCTTCTATTGAGTGGATGATTAATATGGGTAATCCTATTTCTACTACTTCTATATCTAGAGGTATGACTGATGTTAATGATGTATTCAAAGGATATTTCAAATCTGAATTAGCTCTATCTAGAGAAAAAAATCGTCCAGTAGCTGCTAATAGAAATGCAAAAGAGTTACGTTTCTTCAAATCTATTCTTGGTGAGGAGTTACATAATGAAATCATTGCTTCAAAAGAAGATGTTGATGCTGTGTATACATTGTTTGAAAACAGAATCAATGCAGCGTTATTACAATATATTAATAGTGAGGCTTCTAAATATCAAGCATATTTAAAAAGATTTGGTATTCTACAAGAAGGACTAATGGGAACATCATTGAAAAATGTTAACCTACCTAAGAATATGTCTAAGCCTGAATTAACTAGACAACTTTATACTCTCACTGTTAATTTTATGATTAACAATATTGAGATGCATAAATTATTATATGCAGATCCTTATCAATATGATGATGAATTGAAACGTATTAAAAGTTTCAACTCTCCA
>Ga0181350_1000233_pt1 | contig 16813 bp, 32 predicted proteins | sample Su13VDMM110DCMD_FD_130105 | JGI IMG/M metagenome (GOLD analysis project Ga0181350, IMG submission 130105) | Freshwater viral communities from Lake Michigan, USA - Su13.VD.MM110.DCM.D | ecosystem: Environmental > Aquatic > Freshwater > Lake | place: USA: Michigan | collected 2013-07-16
ATATTTGCTAACGAGGATTTGGAGTATAACGTTCTTATCATAGGAACAAGAAAAGATAAAGATGCTATTAAAGGATGGAATGGCGTAGAAATATTACAACCTACAAAAATAAATTAATACTATGGAAAATTTCACAATTCACATATTCGGTTATGGGGAAACACAAATTAACTCAAACGAATTTTCAGTTAAAGTAAAAACAACCGAGTTAAAAAAAGTTAAAGCATTAATAGATGCTATATGGGCTAAAAAACCAGAAGATTCAAATGCAGATGAAAAATATCATGTTATAAACCTTTTTGGACATAACGATATAAGATGGGTTTCTAAAGATGGTTTTGAATTATCGGAACAAGAAGATTTACTTACTTTGATTGATGACTTAATAGCCGAATTAAAAACGGCTTATGATTCATTACCCAAAGAAGAAGTGGTTTAAAAAAAATAAGCGAGATGTTATATTCTCGCTTTTTTTATTTATATTTGTAACAGAAAACCAAACAGTTATGAAAACTTTATTTTACAATTCTTCTTTACCTAGAAGTGGTAGTACACTTATTCAAAACATTATTGCTCAAAATCCAGACTTCTACACTACACCTACAAGTGGATTGATAGATTTAGTTATAGCATCTAAAAACAATTATAACCATTCCCAAGCATTTATTGCTCAAGACCAAAAACAAATGGAAAATGCATTTGTTGAGTTTTGTAGAAAGGGTATGCAAGGATTTTTTGAAGGACTAACAGATAAACCTTTTGTTGTGGATAAGAGTAGAGAATGGGGAATTAACCATGGTCTTCTGAACATGCTATTTCCTAATCCAAAAATCATTTGTATGGTGAGGGATATACGTTGTATCTATTCCTCTATGGAAAAAAACTTTAGAAAAAATCCACACAAAGAAAATCATGTTCAAAATGCACCACAATTAGTAGGTACAACTCTTGATAAAAGAATTGACCTTTGGGCTGGAGGTGTTCCAGTTGGAATAGCTATAGATAGGTTAAAAGATATTATTCAACAGGGATTAGATAAACACATTCTATTTATTCGTTATGAAGATTTAATGAGTAATCCAGAGAATGAGATGAAACGTATATATGAATACTTCCAAGTTCCTTATTATGAAGGTCATGATTTTGAAAATGTAATACAACACACACATGAGAATGATACAATTCATGGAATCTATGGCGACCATACGTTAAGAAACAAATTTGAAAAGCAACCAGATGACTATCTAGATATACTTGGATATGAACTATCAATGAATATTAGAAACCACTACAAATGGTTCTATGACTATTTTGGATATTTATAAAAACTTTGATTATGATATATTGGTTTACAGGTCAACCAGGTGCTGGTAAGACAACATTAGCAAAACAACTAAAAGATTACCTATACCCAAGTAATATTGTATTGGTAGATGGTGATGATATTAGAGATGTTTTTCAGAACAAAGATTATTCTGAAGCAGGGAGAAGAAAAAATATAGAAAAGGCACAGGACATTGCATTATTTCTAAATTCAAAAGGATTTGATGTAATAGTTTCCTTAGTATCACCATATAAAGATCAACGTGATGAATTCAAAAACAAACACAATATATTAGAATTCTATATACATACTGATGATGTTAGAGGAAGAGAAGATTATCACGTATTAAACTATGAGGCACCTACAGAAAACTTTGTAGATGTTGATACAACAAATGTTGCAGAACAAAAATCTTTAGGAGAGATTATACATAAGATTAACGAATTTAAATCAAATGGAAAATTGGAGTAAAAAGGTTCATGTGAAATCATCATTAGAACCAAAAGAAAATCAGTATGCTATGTTTATTGGTCGCTGGCAACCATTACATGATGGACACAAAGCTATGTTTCAACAAGCACTTGACCAGGGTAAAAACCTTTTAATTTGCATTAGAGAGGGAGAGGTGAACGAAAAAAATCCTTTCACTGTTGAACAAGTAAAAGAGATGATCGAATTGGAATATATAATGTTTGTACAAGCTGGCATTATAAAGGTGATGATTATACCAGATATATGTTCAGTAGAGTTTGGTAGAGGTGTGGGTTATGATATTATAGAGCATGTACCCCCAACTGTTTTAGGTAACATTTCGGCAACAAAAATTAGAGAACAATTAAGAAAAGAGGGGAAATTATAATGGATATAAAAATAAGATACAACCATAGTTGCACCGATGACAAAATGTTTTGGCGATTGATAATAGATGGTACTGAATTTTTAGCTTCGGATATAAAAATTAACGTGCCTACATTTACAACGAGAGATGATGTTTTTGACCCACAAAGAAATGAAATGGTAAATAAGCATCACATTACTTGTAAAGCAGAATCGGTTAGTTGGAGTAATACTGGAGTAGCAGAAATAAGTTAATATGGTAAGTTATAAAAGACACATTGCAAAAGCAATTAGTTATCGAATGTTAGGTACATTCCAAACATGTTTAATCTCCTATTTCTTTACTGGAAGTTTTGTAATTGCTGGTAGTGTAGGAGCAACAGAGATAGTGTTAAAACCATTCATGTATTTTTTACATGAAAGAGCGTGGTATAATTTTTCCAATTTTGGACTAAAAGAAATAAAAAAAGATTAGTATGAATATTATATTTTCAATAGATGGAGGGCTTGGTAAATCTATAATAGCCACTGCTGTTTTAAAAGCAATTAAGAAACAATATAAAAAAGCCAACATTTTAGTTTCAACTGGTTATCCTGATGTGTTTATTAATAATCCAAATGTAAATAGGATTATTACCCATGCAAATAACTCTGGTATTTACAAGGATTTTATACAAAACAAAGATGCAAAGGTTTTTATCTCTGATCCCTATTCCACTTCAGATTACATAACTGAAAGTAAACACTTGATCCAAATATGGTGTGAGATGTTTGGGATTGAATATAATGGAGAAATGCCAGAATTATTCTTATCTAAAGCGGAGAAACAATACTTTGAACCATTCTATAGATTAGATAAACCAATACTAGCTATTCAACCTAATGGGGGTGCAATAAACCAACCTTTGAAATATAGTTGGGTGCGAGATATTCCTGCACCTATTGTAGAGCAAGTTATTGAGCATTACAAAAACGATTATTCAATAGTTCACATTAAACGTGAAGACCAAATTATGTATGAAAATACAATTGGTGCATTGGATAGTTTTAGAAGTATTGCTATCATGCTTACCATGTCAGAAAAAAGATTATTGATTGATTCATCAGCTATGCATATAGCTACAGCTTTAAACCTACCTTCAGTAGTAGCTTGGATAGGTACAAGTGAAAAAGTTTTTGGTTATGATATGCACACTAACATAATAGCAAATACACCACCAAAGGAATATGATTTAGGTCATTCATATTATCAAAGAATGCCTTTATTTGAGGATATTTCTAAGATACCATATAATGATCTCAATGAAGTGTTTGATGTAAATGAAATCATTAAATTAATAAAAGCTCCTAATTAAGGAGCTTTTTTATTTGTTCTATCACCATGTCTGGTGTAATACTATTCTGACATTCAAACTGCCTGTCTGTTCCTTTATGTACAGGACACCAGTCCCAATCTCCTTTATCAAACTTATACTGTGGATCATTCCAACATCCATGACATACATTTGTATTCACTGGTCTATAGCATTTGAATTCATGATCTTTATCAGTGAAGTTAGCAATCATGATCACTGGCACATCTAATGCCCATGCTAACCAACTAAGTCCACTAGATAGTCCTATAAAGAATCTACTATTATATATAGTGGTCATAGTGTTAGTCATTGAGTTGTCAAGTAATCCTTGACAGTTGTCAAATGGATTCTTTTCTAATGATGTATTAAACACTTTGTATCCTTCTCCATGTAGATAGTTAATCACTTCTTGCCAAGCTTCTCTGGTCCAGAACTTACATCCTGCTGTACTATTAGTAGCTATAGCAACTTGTCTCATTGGAAGATGCACTCTACTATTTACAATCCTTGGTTTGATTTCTTTATAAGGAAGACCTAGAATGTTTGTAGCTGTCTGTTGAAGAGGAATAGTGTTAGGAATAACAGGTTCTTTGTTCTCATTATAGAACCAACCAATCTTATACATAGCATATAGATTAGTTACATTGGTTCCTGGCTCAACAAACTCTAGCATTGGATATTCTTTTTCAAATAAGAAGTTTTTGAATGTACTTACAATCACCTCACAATGGTGTGCACATCTAAACTCTTCTACATATGGCATCCAAGCTATAGTATCTCCTAGAGAAGAACTATCGAATGCAATATAAACTCTTCTACCTTCTAGATTTAGAAGTTTGTCATACACCTTCACTCCATCTTTATACACCACGGTTCTCCACTTAGTGTAATACTCTCTATTAAGTTTTATCCAATGGTTACACTTTAAATTATCATGATATATTAAAGTGGGACCATCATAAAACTCTACACGAAAGTCACTAGCAGATGTACCTGTAATCTCTAAGAATGGTTGTCCAACGAAATGTTGTGTTATATTATAATCATTTACATTGTTTTTGTATGGAGTAACAGACATTGCGTAGCTGTATAGTTTTTGGTGACCACTTACAAAATCACCTGATTGATTGTTATAAGGAACGTCATACACTTGCTCAGTGTTCAATAACATACCTAATTGATTCTTCATCTTGAATGGATCAAGATCTGTTATATACGGTGTAAACATATCTTTATATTGAGGAAGGTTTCTAGCTAACACAGGAAGGCCATAACCTATGGCTTCTCTTAATACTAATGGATTACATTCATTTACACTATTGAATAAGAATGCATCTGCAGCTTTCATAAACACATCAACATCTGTTCTCTCTCCCCATATAGTTACATTATCTGGAACATCTTTCATCAATGGTTCCCAGTAGTCTTTGAAGTTACCTGCTTGGTTACCTATGAAATGGAATTCTACATTAGGAAGCTTTCTAGCTAGTGCTAGTCCTTCTCCTTGGTTCTTTCCTTGAGTCCATAGTCCTACATTAATCACATGTTTCTTACCACTATCCATTCCTAACTCAAATTTAGCTTGTAGTTTTTCTGCAGCTGATGGTATTTGTGGATCAATAGGATATTCAATCACTTCTTTGTATCCAGATACATTAAATGTATCTAAGTGATGTGGTGTACAGAATGCATATGCATCTGGTGTGTATAATTTTTCAATAGTTGGTTTGAAAGAAACATCATGACACGTTTCTATTATTCTATAAGTTCTGTTGTTGTTATATAATTTAGAGATCATTGCTCTATCCATTCTCTCAGACATCTCATCTAAATGTATAATGTCTGGTTTAAATTGGTCTATAACCGTAAAAAGTTCCATCTTGTCTTCATATAATGTGTGTACAGGCACAAGATCCATGATCTGGTTTCTCTGTACAACAAAGTCTAAGCTATGACATTGATACTCCACTACACAGATGTCTGCAATATTAAACTGCTTCAACAACTGTATTCTCTTAAGAAGAAACTGAGGCATACCACCTGTTGACAGGTGAGGAGCAAGGAACATTATTCTCATAGGTTTAGACATTTTAGATATTAGTTTAGACATTGCTACAGGATCTTTCTCTCCATGTAAGAAGAACAGTTGATCTTCACTGGCTGGTAACTTAAACCATGATCTTACATATTTACCCCAGTTATCTTCATTAAACACCTCATCAAACTTATCAAGACTAGCATTAGTGTATATATAAGGAAGACCATCTAAGAACTTATGTTTCCATAACAGAACATTAACTATTGTCTCTTCGTGATAGGGAGCATAGTATTGTGGGTTCTTTAACACCTCTGGGTGATTACACATCCAACTCCACTCATCTAAGAATGGTATAGTGTTCTGACCAGCTACAAAATAACCAGTTTGTCTATACTTATCTCTGATAGATTGATCTACACCAAACAATTCACACGCTGGAGCTTCAAGACTCTTATGTAAGTTCTCTCTTCCAATTACAATACCTCTACCATTGATCAATAGATAATCATATATACCTTCTGTGAAATATGGAAACTCAGAACTTGTAGGATAGTAGTTGAATATTCTATCTACATACTTAGTAGCTATGGAATCAGAATCTACATAACATATAGTCTTAGCAAATCTTTCGAGAGCATCCTTAACTATAAGAGGTCTTTGAATCAACAACTTGTATACATCACTCTTGTTTCTATCTATGTAAGATTCTTTTGGTAAGTCTTCAACATCACACTTCCACCATACAGTGTATGCACCAGGCACCTCTCTATAATCATCAAGCATATACACTAGCACAGGAATATTACTCACCTTATTGATACTTTCAACAGCAGCACATACAACACTATAATACGATGCGTTCGCATATAATACATACATTTTTTCCTCTTTTCGATGTATATGCATATAATACCCATAGTATTCATTCCTGTATATACAACTAAGATCAGGATATCTTTCACCCATCATCTCATGTGTAAGGTCTGGTTGGTGGTGAGTCTCATAAATATTACCTTCATGTTCTCCTTGCTCCATTTCATATGGGATGGCTACCAAACATTCTTTCTTGGCACTTACAATATCTCTAATCAACTCCTTTGCATAATTTTTAGGAATGTGTTCTAAGACATCTCCTAGAATGATGAAGTCATAATCACTAATATCAAATGTAATAATACTTCCTACGTAAACATTGTCATACTTCTCTCTAAGATTATACTTCTCTATGTAAGGTTCATAAATTTCTACAGCATCTATTCTATATCCTGATGAACGCAACAACTCTGAATAGGTTCCTATTCCTGGACCCACATCTAGTATTCTTTTACTGGTTGGAACATTGTTAAGAAACCACTCTTTCACTTCATCTTTGAAGTAGGTAAAACTGTAAGGCATAGTGCGTTGATTTTTAAAAATCAAAGGTAGGAAAAATATATTTATATTATGCTATATTATGCTGGAAATATGTTTTACCTATTTCGTTATTCCAAATATAAATTTTATATTTGCTTGATATATAATGGTATAATCATTGCAGCGTTACATCTATACATGCGTGTGCTATACTAATCCCTTAACTCTTATGGAAAACGCATTTGAATCACAAGTTGAAAAAGAATTAAAAAGCATGGACCAACGACTGTATGATCTAGAGGAGAAGATGACTTCAATAGACACTAAACTAACGCAAGTAGTGGATGCAATATTAGGAAATGCACTAACAAAAACTGGTGGATTTGTTGCTGATATAAATGAGCTTAAAGAAAAAATCAAAGATTTAGAAACTAAGCTTCAGAAACAAGAAGAGTTTAAGAAAAGGTTCACATGGACAATTGGTATTATAGTTGTTGTAGCAGCTATTGTACAATACCTTGCAAACATATATAATAAAATTAAGTAATTATGGAAATGCCCATCTCATTTAAAGAGTTTTCTCAAGATCCAGTTAAAGGATTATTGTTTTTGGTAATTCTTGCTGTTGGATATTTATATGTTGACAACAAGATGAACTACACTTCTCAAATAGAGAAATGTGGAGTTAATGTAGAAGAATTGACCAAAAAGGTTGATTTATTAGACGAAAGACTTAGAAAGTCTGACAGTACTTTAGCAAGGGCTGGTGCTAAATTAGAAATGTTAAACGAAATTAAAGGACTAAAATAATGAAAAAGTATATTGTAATATTATCATTCTTGTTTATTTCGTGTAATGATAAAGAAGCGGCACAAACATCTATTCAAGAAGAAGTTGTTTTAGACTACCAAGACCCAAAAAAAGTAGATAGCTTATTGGAGATGGTAGATGGCTTTAAAATTTCCGTTGATGAAGTTATTTATGAAAAACAAACTTTAAAAGTTGACAATAAAAAACTTAATAAGGAATTGGTTTTAGTTAAAGACGAATTGGTTATGGTTAAGGATTGTTTACAAGTGGCAAACGATAAAATTAAAGAATATAAATTTCCTAAAAAAAGAAGTTTTTTTGATAAGGTTTTAGGAACAAATAAGGATTCAATAACAGTCATAGACACAATAAAATAATTATGGGATTTTGGAAACAACTAGTAAGTGATGAATCAGATAGAGTTTCATCAAAACGTGTAGCAGGACTTTTATGTGTTGTAGCACTTGTAGCATCATTAATAGCTAATACGTTCAGTCATGAATCAATTAAGCCTTCAGACATTCTTGTAGAGTCTGTAGCTTTATTTGCATTCGGTGCATTGGGTCTTACATCTATTGATAAATTTACTAAAAACAAACAATAATGCAATTATCAGAAAACCTATCATTAGCAGAAGTAATTAGATCAGAAACTGCTAAAAGAAAAGGAGTTAGTAATATGCCAACTCCTGAACACATTGAAAACTTTAAGAAGTTAGCTGAGAATATATTCCAACCTATTAGAAAACACTTTGGCAAACCTATTCATATATCTTCTGGTTATAGAAGTGATGCTTTGAACAAAGCTATCGGTGGTAGTAAAACAAGTCAGCATTGTAAAGGTGAAGCAATTGACATCGATATGGATGGTACATCTATTACAAATGCACAAGTGTTCAACTTTATTAAGGATAACTTAAACTTTGATCAAATGATCTGGGAATTTGGTACAGATAAAAATCCTGACTGGGTGCATGTATCTTACAACTCTACAGGTAAACAGAGAAAACAAATCCTTAAAGCTGTAAAGGTTAACGGAAAAACAAGTTATGTACCGTATAAGTAATTTCATAAAACAACAATGGTTAGGAACTATTCTAATTATATTATTCATCCTATTCCTGTTCTATGGAATAGGACAGAATAATGAATTAAAAAAAGAAAAGCAACGTCTTGAGAAAGAGATTGAGTTGCTAGAAGAACGTGAAAACTTACATTGGAACAAACTTGATAGCTTAAAACTTGGTAGAAATACAATCATTGAAAAACAAAAAACATTAATACAAATAGAACATGACACAGTTAAGATTATTGATACTATTGCTTTTAGTAAGCTTCAAGAGTTTTTCTCAAACCGATACAATCAAAAAGATAGTGTTGAATGAGAAAGTAGCTAGAGAAGTGGTTAAAGATCTTGTTAAAGGAGATCTTTGTAAACAACATCTATTACTGAAAAATGAAGAGATTAAAAACTTACAAGAACAGAACGATGAGCTTGTAGAAATAATCAAGATAAAAGATAGTATTCTTTCTAAGAAAGATGAAATAATCACTGTTCAAGATAAAGCAATTGGTTGGTGGAAAAAACCTGAACTTCATGGATATGCAGGTGTTCAAACAATGAGACTTACATTAACAGAACCTACGTTATATACAAACATAATGCTTGAGTTTACTAAATTTAATATAGGAGCTCAATACTTTATACAACCAAATAATCCTCCAGGATACGGATTTATTCTGGAATATAATTTATTTTAACATGGCAAAACAAACCAACACAGTAGAAAAACAGGTAAAATCTAAAGTGAACAGACCTGGAATTCACGCTAAATCTAAAACATCTTCTCTAAAAAGTTCTAAGAATTATAAGAAACTTTATAGAGGACAAGGTAAATAACTAAATTAGTTATTTTAATTTGGTGAAAATCACTTAATTATAGTGAAAAATACTTATTTTTGTATAATAAATAAAATTTAAAGAAATGGCTATACCATCAAGACAGATAGGCTGGGGTACTACAGATAACCTATTGTGGCAAATATCTAAACAATTAGAGTTACTTATTAAAGTGACTGCTGCTGGTAATACGTACACTACAACTAGTACAACTACTATAGTTCTTACTACAACTACTACTACTACCGTAGCACCTACCACAACTACAACTACAACATAATATGGCTATACCAAGTAGACAAATAGGTGGAAGTACAACAACCAATCTTCTTTGGCAGATTTCTAAGCAATTAGAGGAACTAATCTGTGTTAGAGCTGGTGGATGTCCAACTACAACCACTACTAGCACTATTGCTTCTACCACAACAACCACTACCACTTGTGTAGACTTTATTAATAGTATTGTTATTTCTGGTGGTTCATACACTGCTGCTAATGGAACTTATACAAGAACTGATCCTTCAGTAGCTTTTGTATTAACAGGTGGAAATGGTTCTATATTCTTTGGTGGAGATGCTTGGTATATTTTTAATACTGCAATTGGAAATGTTGCAAGAAATACATCTACATTAGGAACTGGAATATGGGAACCTTGGGCTCCTGGAAATTCATCAGGAATTATTGCAGAGTATTCTAGTTATATTTGTCCAACCACTACAACTACAACAACAGCATTATAAATAATCATATTAAACCAACTACATTATGAAAGATTTAAAATTTGTCCAAGCATGTCCAAGTGACATTTATTACACATGGCAAGTAAACCTGTGGATGGAAAGTCTTAAAGAGATAGGACATTCTGACAAAGCAATCAATCTTATATTCACTCCTAAAGGAAGAGAGAACAGAGATAAATGGAAACAGATCGAAGATTTGTATCCAGAAGCTGAGTTTCATTTTTATACAGATGAAGATAATTTAAATCGATTGATTGGAATCTATATTCCTATTTTACGTCCTTATGTTCTTTGGAAACATTTCAAGAAACATCCAGAACTAAGTGAGAAAGCAATCTTCTATTGTGACTCTGATATTCTTTTTATGAAAGATTTCAATGTAGATCAGTTCTTAGAAGATGAAGTGTGTTACTTATCAGATACAAATAGCTACATCAATGCTAAGTATTTTGATAGTAAAATAAGTCAAGTGTTACCAGAGAAACTAGAAGAGTATAAAGGAAGAGATGTTCTTGCAGAGATTGCAAGTGTTGTAGGAATAAGTAGAGAAATAGCTGAAGCTAACAATGATCATTCAGGGGGAGCACAATATCTATTAAAGAATGTAGATGGAGAGTTCTGGAGTAAAGTGATGAATGATTGTATTCTTATTAGAACCTATTTACAGAAAGTGAATAGAGAATTCTTTAAAGATGAAAACTCAGGATTCCAAAGTTGGTGTGCTGATATGTGGGCTGTTCTATGGAACTTATGGTTTAGAGAACAAGAAACAAAGGTGGTACCTGAAATGGCTTTTGCATGGGCAACAGATCCTATTGCAAAACTTAACACTCATACAATCTTTCATAATGCAGGAATAGTTTCTGAAACAGGAAATGGATACCCAGCTTTTTACAAAGGCAAATATCACATGGGAACTGATCCTACAAAAGATCCTAACTTAGATGTTATTCTTAATGATGAACAATCAAAGAAATATTGTACGTGGTTTTATGCCACTAAATTAAATGAAATTAAAAACAAATATAACCTAAACTATTAACCATAAATTTTAAACAATGGGAAGCATTAATACAAGACCTTTAAAGGCTTATGTTAGATTCGATGGATCTGGCAGAATAGTTGCAGGAAGTTTGATTCTTAGAAAGAACAAACCTAAAGTTGGTAAATGGAAAGAGATTCCAGCATATGAGTGCTGTAATCCTACAACTACTACAACCACTACAGCTGCACCAACAACAACTACTACCACAACTGTAGCTCCTACAACAACTACTACCACAACTGTAGCTCCAACTACCACAACCACCACAACTACATAATCATGGCAAGAAGTAATAATAATAATAAGCTTAAAGCTTTTGTACGTTTTGATGGATCAGGACGTATTATACCTAGTAGTTTAATTGTACAAGCATTTAAACCTGCTGTAGGTAACTATAAAGAAATAGATGCTAAAGAGTGTTGTAACTATACAACTACAACTACAACAACTATTGCACCAACTACAACTAGTACTACCACAGCTGCTCCTACTACTACAACTAGTACTACGGTAGCACCTACAACAACAACTACCACTACAGCAGGACCTGAGTGTTTCTGTTACACAGTAGATAATCAAACAGCAGGACTACTTGATTACACATATACAGATTGTGGTAGTGAAGCACCTACATCTACATCTATTGAAGCAGACACAATTTCACTTGTATGTTCTTCTACAGCTGTAACAGGAGATGATGGACTTACAATCACTGGTGGAACTGTTTCTTGTAGCAATTCAGAAGGTTGTTCAGTAGAACCAACAACCACCACTACTACTACAGCATTATAAAAAATAAATAATGGCAAAATCACTATTTCCAGATGACATGATGAAATCATCATCTGAAGGCTTAACGTTAGACAGTATAGCTGCAAAGCTTACTTACTTCCATGAGCAATTACATCTGCTACATTGGCAAACAACCAGCTATGCAGAGCACCAAGCTCTAGGAGCATTGTACGATTATGTACAAGATTTCAAAGATGGTGTGGTAGAAAAGATCATGGGATATACAGGAAAAAGACCTGGTATTTATAAGATTGAACCTCTTACCAACTGCAAACCTGAGCAATGTGTATCAGATCTTATGTCTTTTGCATCTTCTTTAAAGATGTATGGTGAGAAGAATAGCTTCCACGATGTGTGCAACTTAGCTGATGCACTATCAGGAGAAGCAGCTAAAACTAAATATCTATTAACATTGTCATAAATGGAGATTAACAGAAAACATTTTCCTAAAGTGATGCAAGATAACGATGAGATCTTTCTTGCACACTTAGAAGGTGTAATAAGTTCTGTTGATGAATTATGTAGTCTAGAGATTACAAAAAACACTGATAGCTATAGATTCAGAATAGCAGCAAGTCTTCCTAAGTATAACAATATGCTGATAGAAGAAATATTTAAGTTCTGTAATATGTTTCATATCAAACTTGATATGAGTAAGAGTATAAAAACAAGTTCTGTAATAACATTTGAAATAGATTTGGATATGTAACATATTTATAATACATTTGTTACATAAATCAATTAAATAATTTACATTATGGCACAGTACGATCCTTCAAAAAGGTACACATGGACTCCTGAAGACAAATTTGAAATCTCAGGACAAGATTTCGGTTTATTTCTTAACACAGTTAGATCTTATCTATCATCAGAAGAAGCAGCACGCTTTCAATTGATGATGAAAGCTAACGAAGTTATTGAAAAATTAATGATATCTGGCGTTGAAGCTGATATCATTAAAGAAGTAGAAGCTCCTACAGCAGAATAAGTAAAATGGTGTTGGGAGACGAATAACACTCAAACAAAAGCTCTTCTCTATGAGAATATACGAACCAAAGAATAGAATAGATGTTATAACACCCAAGGGAGATGGGATAATTTTTCTAGTTACAGAATATGGACCAGAAACAGATACCATCTATACAATTATAATTAATCAAACAGGTGAGATGTGGCAATACACTCACAAAGATATTATTGTTAAACCCAATATAACATTTAAACGCTATGGCAAAAATGATTAAAAAATCTGCAGTTAAAAAATCTGCAGTTCCTAAAGCTCAACCAGGAAAAAAAATTACTACAGCAGGTCAAGCATACATGAGATATGTACCAGGAGCAACAGCTAAAGACACACTTGGAACAGATGATACTAGATTCAGAGGACCAGGTTTTGCAGAAAAAACAAATCACTGGGATGCAAAAAATAAAATGCTTGATATGACATATGGAGAAAATAATCCTGCAGCTTGGGGAGAACGTGCAAAACAATCACCAGCTGCAGTAAAAGCATATGTTAAAGAATTAAAGAAAAGTAAATTAAAAACTGGTGGTGCTGTTAAAAAGAAAATGAAAAATGGTGGAAGTCTATCTGGACTTAAAGCCTCCAACAAAAGAGTTGGTCCTGTAGATCCTAAAGGAGCATACACTACTGTACAAAAAAGAACATTAGCTGGTGCTAAAGGAAAAGCTAAACTTACAGCAGACAAACAACTTGGAGCTACTAAGATGGCCAAAAGAGGCATGAGAATTTCTAAAAAGAAATAAGTCATGAGAATCCTTAAAAAAGCACAAGATGGTGCTACCACTCCTCCTAAAAAAACTTGGCAACAAATGAGTGCTGGTGAAAAAGGAGCTAAGAAGAAAGAACTTGTAGAAAAAGGAGGCATTGCACTTTTCAATAAGTATAAAGATTCTGTTGGTAAACAAGCATTAGGAAAAATCCAAGGAGAGTTCAATAAAGGTGCTACATCTATGGGCATGACTCCTGAACAATACTCAAAATACTTAGATAAACAAAAAAGGAAACCTGATGTTAATACAGCGGATGGTGGATTTAAAGAAAAAAGCTACCGAGCAGTTTGTGGTAAAGGTGGTTGTAAAAAGAATGGTGGTTCTATTAAGAAAGCTCAAAATGGTACATCTACTCCTACTTATAAAAACATTGCTAAGCCTACAAGAATTAGAAGTGTAAAAAAAGATTACGTTCCTACAGCTAAAGATAGTACTAGATATAAAAAAGGATTTGAAGATGCTGTAAAAGGAAAAAATAAATTGTTTCCTAGTAGAGCTAGAGTTCAAGGATATAGAGAAGCTAAAGAAAGAGGGTTAGCTTCTAAAGCTAAAGCTGGTAAAAAAGTTACTAAAAAGAAATAAATCATGAAAGCTATTAAAAAAGCACAAGTAGGAGATACTATAAAAAAACCTTCTGTAAGAAGAACTACTACTAAAAATTATGATGTTACAGAAACTACTTATCCTGGAGGAGATAAAGAAACAGTAACAAAATTTAATCCTCGTGGTGGAGCAAAATTTACTGTCCCTTCTCTTAAATCTTCTAAAAAGAAGAATAAAATGAAAGATGGCGGTTCTGTTAAAGCTAAAGATGGTAAGTGGATGCAGAAAGCTGCAGCTTCTATCAAGAAGCGTGGTACTGCTGGTAAATGTACACCAATCACTAAACCTGGTTGTACTGGTAAGGCTAAAGCTCTTGCTAAAACATTTAAGAAAATTGCTGCAAAGCGTAAATCTAAATAATTATGTCTAAGTTAAATCCTCAGAAAGCTACAGCTTATGTAGGCCCTGGTGTATTACGTAAAGGTGGTAAGATAACACCTGTTCCTAATGGTCCTCTTATTAAGAAGAAAGGTCCTTATGCAGGAAGTACATTAAAATCTGGTGGTGCTATTAAGAAAGCACAAGCTGGTGTAAAAGCTACAAAAGATAGTACAGCTTACTTTAATAAAGAAAAAGAATCTAGATTTAAAGAAGCTAGAGAAGCAGGTAAACTTGGTTTTAGAAAATCTGCAGATGATGAAATGAAAAAAGGAATGGTAGCTGGAGAAAATGCAATGAGACAAAAACGTAAAGGAATGCCAGGATATGATAAAAATGGTTATCCTTTAAAAAAGAAAGCTCAGAATGGAACATCACAGTATTCTGATCCAAAACCTTTATTTGATAAAATAAACAAAAGTAAAGATTCTGTTAATAATGCTATGCTTAAACTTAAAGAAGAAAAGTTTAAATCTAAGATGAAGTATTCAAAGAGTAAATTAAAAAATGAGCAATCTATAATGAATACTAAAAAAGCTAAAGCTGGTGCAATGATTAAGCGTGCTGATGGTTCATATTCTAAACGTGGATTATGGGATAACATCAGAGCTAATAAAGGATCTGGTAAGAAACCTACAGCAGAAATGTTGAAACAAGAACGTAAAATTAAAGCTAAGAAATAATGGCAAGTGCAGCATGGCAAAGAAAAGAAGGAAAGAATCCTTCTGGAGGACTAAATGCTAAAGGTGTGGCTTCATATAGAAAAGCTAACCCTGGTAGCAAACTTAAAACAGCTGTAACCACTAAACCTTCTAAGCTTAAACCTGGAAGTAAAGCTGCTGGTAGACGTAAGTCTTTTTGCAGTAGAATGTCTGGTATGAAGAAGAAACTTACTAGTGCTAAGACAGCAAACGATCCTAATTCAAGAATCAATAAATCTCTACGTAAGTGGAATTGTTAAACCTTAAAATATATAATCATGTTACAACCTAAGAAAAAAATAGTAAAAAATCCAGTAGATGGTTACAAAAAAATGAAAGATCCTGCTACAGGTAAAAAAGGTACAATGGGTGGAGAAGGTACTAGACCTCCTTTTGAGAAAGGTGAAAAAAGAGCAGTTCCTAATCCAATGGAAATGGCTAGAAAAAATGCAATGAAGAAGAAAGCTAAAAATGGTAAATCATTTCCTGATCTTAACAAAGATGGAAAGATTACTAGAGCAGACATCCTTAAAGGACGTGGTGTAATAGCTAAGAAAGGTGCTACAGTTAAGAAAGCTCAGAATGGTACTCTTCAACCTATGGGTAAAAATTCTCGTAAAGTTAGTGAAGGTAAATATGTTTCTGAAGATGGAAACTATAAACTTAAATTTAAAGGTGGTAGTGATACTTCAGCTCCTACTAGTGCTGTTCAAAGAAGAACTTTAAAAGGATTTTTAAAAGGTGCACCAAAAGCAGGATTTAAAACAAAAATGGCTAAGTCTGGAACTTCAATGAAAAAATGTAAGTATGGCTGCAAGTAAATCAATGACTTCTGGCAAAGCTAAGAAATCTGGTAAACCTAGAATGGCTCCAAAGGTAGCTCCTCCTAACCCAATCAATGGAAACTATATGAAGGAAGCTGGAGACTCTGGTACTAAACGACCATTGTTCAAAAGAAAACGTATATCAAAATAATAAAAGCCCTCACTTAGAGGGCTTTTTTATTAGTTGATTCTGTCCTTTGTACCAAGATTTGGTACATGCATCACTCTATAAGAATGAATCTGGCTTTTTGATTTCTCACCTTTTCCTTGCTTTGACATAGCGTTTATGAATTCCCAATCATGTCCATACTTTGCTGAAT
>Ga0181350_1000234_pt1 | contig 16803 bp, 9 predicted proteins | sample Su13VDMM110DCMD_FD_130105 | JGI IMG/M metagenome (GOLD analysis project Ga0181350, IMG submission 130105) | Freshwater viral communities from Lake Michigan, USA - Su13.VD.MM110.DCM.D | ecosystem: Environmental > Aquatic > Freshwater > Lake | place: USA: Michigan | collected 2013-07-16
AACCATTTGTTGGTGGACCATTTGTTGGTGGCCGAAATGGTTTCACAATAGAGTGGGATACTCTGGGTTTTTCTGTTTTGTGTTCATCCTCACCTTATCAATATTTTACGTCAACTAATAATGCTTATTCTTTAGATAATAGAGGATATTTTGTTAATGAAATTGTTGACGGTGGTTCGGTAATGTTACAACAAGTGATTATACCTGTAGGCAGTGTCACATCACCATCGATTAATGGGTATTATTATGCTCCAAGATATTCTGGAACGTATAGTTACCCTGTTGGATTAGGGTCTAATGGTAATCAAATTATTATGAGGTCAGATAGACTTCCGACATCAACGTTAACCCTTGATAGTGCGGGTAACAGTTACGCATTACAACAAAACGCTAATTTTTCCGCATATCAAATTGGTGATGATGGAACGGTAACCAATACTGAAGGAATTCAAAGTAATTCACCATCGGTTCCTGAGGCGGGACCTGACCCAATAAGTTCAAGTGCAATGACAGGGTCCGTTTTAGAGACATTTAACTGTAATACAATGATACCGTTAGGTTGTTATAATGACCTTATACCTAATGAATTTCATTTTTATACTCCATCAAATGCTCCTTCTCCATCGTGTTATGAAAATGGAACCTCAAATCACGAATTAATTATGGAAAATGGTTGTTATATTACAATAACAAAAATTTTCTCATCGTTAGTTAAAGATATTAAAATAGTTGCTGAGTGGTCGTCAAGAGTTCAAATTACCTTTGGTGCGTGTAGAGATGTTTGGTCACATATTTTTACAAACAATTGGATTAACGGAACGTTATACGCATTCAACATCAAAAACGATAGATTTTTTACAAGTCCTACCTCAACCCCACCAAACGCCCCTTACAGTGAATATTGTAGGGATACGGTAATTCTACACCCAACAAATAATTTTTATTATAGAAGTAGTCCTTGGGACGGTACCAAATTTATTGGCGCCGACTCTCCAAATTATTCGTTATATAAAGGGAATATTAAGAATTTAAAATTCCCAACAACTATCATGGACTTAGGGCCTAGAAGTCAATTTCTTCAAGAGATTATTATGTCGGATGATTATGATGGGTACGTTGTTAAGAAATTGAGGTCAACAACTTTTACGGATGTTTCGGAAATATTAAATCTACTTATTATTAGTAGATTAGCGAGTACGAGTTTTTTGAAACAGTTGTTAGGTGCTGGAGGAGGAAACATTCTTTCGTATTTTAATAAAAGAAATAAACTTTTTGTTGACGCAGATTACGCTCAAATGATATCAATAAGTTCAGAGTTAGGTGTTGTTGACTTTGAACCCGATAATTATCCATCAATTCCTTTAGTTCAAGACCCAATTTTCTTTAATGGTGGGGGTGTTGCAGATGGTATTATTGGGATTTTCTTTTCTTCAGACACACAGGTTAGAGATTTTATTAGTCCTAAAAGAACCATTATTAATGACTCAGCAATGGTTACCGACACCTGTGCATTCAATTACTTTAATGTGTTTACACAATCCGTACCTTTTTATCAGTGGCAGATTATGTCAGGTGATACAGATAGTATTTTTGGTTCACAAAGTAATGATTGGTACACCAATACTTTAAATGCAGAATTTTTTACCCACAAATATCAGACCTTGGATAGAATAGAACAAAACTCAAGATATTTTAGAACAAACGGTAGTACTTTAATCAAAGACTATAAAGGATACATTTATTCTGTTGATAGTTTGGGTAATTATAACCCTAATTTTGCTTCACAAGACCATAACACTATAAAACCGAGAACAATAACCGTAGGCGCTCCATACCACTTTTATTTTGGACTTAAAAAAGGTAAAACATCATTTGATAGGTTTGCAATTAAATGGATAGGATTTGAAATAATAACCGATTAATATGGGAAATAGACAAGATATAAGAGTAATTTTAGGGTCATTACGATATAAATCAGCGCCTAACACAACATTACTGTTCAATGTGCCATTAATACAAACGGCAAAAGAAAATGTTGAATTTGATAGAAATATTAATATTGAGTTAGAACAAGTTTTTGATGACGAACGACAAAGTTCAGATATTATTAGACCCACATGTAAATTTTCACTTTTATTCCAAAACGCTTATTCAGGTTTTACCAACTATCCTCCATTTGAAAATAATCTGTATTATTTAAATTCTGCTTCGGCCGCGGCCCTTCAATGTCTCAGTGGAGCAACAACTATATCGTGGACGGGATTTCCCCAATACAATGAATTTGCTTTTATTAGAACTGATTATAATGTAAGTGGGTATACACAACCACCAAACGAACATTTAAATTTTATACCAAAAAGTGCCTCAAGTTACAATTGGAATTTCTTTGTTAGTTATGGTTATGAAAATGACTATACAAAACCTATGAGTGCTACTGATAAAAAAACTAACATTATTTTAAATTGGATTGTTGGTGATGGTATACCGTTTATCATTGAGAATACGGTGTATAATGGTAGAAATACTATTTCGTTTAGAAGTCCCGTTAAACATGGAATGTCGGTGGGAGAATTTGTTAAGTTGAGCTTTTCTTATAATGGTGTCGACTTATTCCAAATAGATTCGTTAGGCGTTAGTACCTTTGGAAGTGAGGAGTATGTTTTTAATATACTTGACGTTGGATATTTAGGGGGAACTTTTAACGATGGTGTAACAGGAACCGCAAAAAGGGTTATTTTAAAAAATAATGAGTCGGACACCATTTCAACATACTATGTTAGAAAAAATAAAATATTAACAGAATCAGAAAACGCCGTCTTAGTTAATGCGGGGTTTGAACAAAATATTTTTGGAGAAAAAAAGAAATACGAAAGTAGTGGATTTACACCAAATCAAGTTGCAAGAGTTTCGGTTAAAGAAGGGTCACAATCTTACACACTATCATTCAATAAAGATGTTAGGGTTAACCCAATTAGAGATAATCAAAAAAGACCAATTACTGAATTATTCTTTACCGTCATATATAAAGGTTATTTTGGGTGGATGTTTGGAAGACCTAAAGCATATCCAAGTACAGATTATTTTGGGTTAAGAGAAGGGTGGGAATTTAATCTACCTTTAAATTCTTCAGGACTTCCTAGTTCTTGGTGGTCAACAAGTAATAGTGATTCTGATTGTAATTTTCCTATGGGAAGTTATACAACACCAATTAGTTCTGGATATGGACCAGGTTCAGGGTTAATAACCTTCACTTATGTCGAATCTCTTAAAGAGGGAGATATAATTGATGGCGATTGTTGTGAGTGGAATGACTATGACCAACAAGAAAGAGTTATTTCTAATCTATTTCATAAACTAACCTTTAATCCTTTTTCATTTAGAATTGGAGGAAACGTTGCTAATCAACTCGGGTATTATTATCAACCACATCATGTGTTAACAACAAGAGTTTATTCAGATTATATTGAAGATGGTGATATTAAAAATGTTGTAGGAATACCTGACTATTCTCATTTCTCAACGACCAAAAACTTATTTATTTGGAAAGATTTATACCCATATGGGTTTGTTGATAGTGGAGGCATTGGTCTTAGTTATCCTTTTTTGAACGGTGTTCATTATCCTTTTAAAAACATTATTTTTAGAATAATACCTGAAGGAACTAATTATAATGAACAGACCATAATCGCAGACCCAACTATAGACCCTTGTGAGTAACAAATTTTTATTTACCATACCAAAAGGAAATAAGTCAATTGATTTACCTATCGAAATCAAGTGGGATTTCTATGGTAGAGATGACAGTATTGAACTTTATGAAGAAGAAGTTTTGGTTGATATTATTGGGATTGCAAAAGATTTTGAAATATTAAGATTTAGTCATTTACCGTATAATCCAAACCAAAAAACCGACATTAAATACGACTTTTATTTTTATGATTCTAGTGTTCCAGTGAGCGCATCAACCACACCTACCGATTGGGTCAATAGTTATTTATTTCCTAACGCAACTCCGTCAGGATTTTCGAGCACACAAATTTATTATTATGAAAAACCGTTCACCAAATCATTTTTTAAACTTGATTTTTATGATACAAAAGACACTCAAAGTCAAACAAATTATTTTACAATAATAATTCCTGTACAACAAGGGGCAACAGAAAATGTAAGTATTTCACCATTAATACCAAATGTTAATATTAGAAAACCGTCATACACATTAGATTTTGTTGGTGATAAAGAAGGGTTTTTTATTTATTGGTTAAAAAATGAGGCGTTTTTAAATATTAACACGTTTTATATGTCCGCTAAATTTTTTGATGGTAGACTTGGTGTTTTTGTTAAGATGATGAATGAACCACAATCATCTTTGTCGAATAAATTTATATTTGATAGTGGTCGATATTTTTTTAATAAAGTGACGATAAATTATACAACAAAAACTTACGAGGTTTTTGATTATTTAAATAACCGTATAGGTACGGGCTCACCAATAAAATGGTATGAATATATTAACCCATAATGGACGATAGATATTATAGTATACGAATTTCCCCTGAAGTAATTAATGGAGATTTATTTCTTGTTCCTTACGATGCGGGAGATTCACAATTTAAATTAAGTGGGGACCCTTGTTGTGATATAACAACAACCACCACAACTATTCAATATACGGGGTACACTCGAGTTTATTCCGCAATGACACAAATAGTGACAGGAGGTACAGGAGGAACTTCTTTATTAACAGGATTGACCATCCCAATTTTTCTTAGTGAAACCACAATTGATATCGGGTATTATTCGGTATTTGATGGAATGGTGTTACAAAAAGATACAATGACTAATTTTTTATTTTCTGCCTCAACCTATGCTCCAAACACATATTATTTTTACAATACTTCAGACACCGAGTTTAAAAAGTATTTAACCTTTGCAAACTATCAGATTGACTGGGGAGATGGTTCCCCACCACAATTAGTTCCTATTACGGCCCCTAACTATTATACCCATACTTACGCATCAAATGGTGAATATACCATTATAATGTCGGGAATGAGTCCATGGGGATATAATGTTATTAAAAAAGATGTTACGGTACCGTTTACGAATGTTATTGCGACTAACCCTAATGGAACGGCTTATTTTACTCCTGCGGGAGGTAATTGGTCAGGGACTTCGTTGATGTATGATTATTTATTTACAGGAGATTCTAATTGTGATGTGTACGACCAATCAAGTTACAATTATACAACAGTCCCATTCCTAATTACGGGGTACACAAACTCAACTATGAGTGACCTAATCCAATATGGTAGTAAGTATGACCCGACAAGGTTTGCTAGAAAATATAAGATAGGTGTTCAAGTAACAGGGACTTCAGGAAATGTTGGGGTTTTTCATGGACCGTCTATCGATAACATATACACCGCCTATACAATTAATGATATTAACTACTATGATTATAATGATGGGACCACTGTGTTTACGGTTTATTCTTCAGGAATGACCCCCGACATGATGGTTTGTTCGGCATTAACAAAAAATGAAGTATTATTAAATGTAATTGATGAAGCAGAAATACAAACCAACGTTTTTATTGAAAGAGGGAAAAACTCAGTTTTAGAAAGATTAGAAAGATTAGGGGAAGTTGATAATGTTGGGGACCTCGAAAAATACGGATATAAATTTTTCAACGTAATAAAAATATAAAAAGGATATTTATTAAAAAAGAAATAGAATGGCAACTGGAATTTATGGGACAATAAGGCCCGCCGATGTATCACCCGAAGATGTGGAAATCATCTTAAATTTTACCCCATCAAGGGACGAAACAGATAATTTTGTTTTAACTAAGTTAGACGCACCGTCTATCCTAAGACCTTACTTTAATAATTCAAGTACAGGAGGAAATGCCGATGTTGAAATTTTAGGCGGTTTATATAACTTAAAATTACCTGCAGACCAATTTAATAAGATTGGTATCTATACTTTATTAATTAGGCCTGCTCAAATCAGAACTAAAATTTTAGATTGTGGTGTTTTATCTGCATTACCTAATGTTAGAGGAATAATTATTGATTTAAATTCAGTACCGACTGAGTACCAAAATAAATTTATTAATCAAGGATTAATCGGTTTTAGAATTGAATACTTAAACTCAGATGGAACAAAAATTCCTAATTTCTTTAGGTTGATAACATCTTCTTTTTTCTGTGAGCCAATTGTACAAAATTTAACAAATACATCACAGAAATCGATTAGATACCGATATACCGATAATAATACTAATTTAATTTTCTGTACTTTATCACCATCATCGGCACCGACAAATAAACCAAACGCAATACCTTATATAGGACAACCTGACCAAGAGATAACAATAACAAACACGTTCTTTAATCCAATTACTTTGGATATAGAAATTGCTGAACACGATTTCTCAACGTTGGCAATTGCGTTATTTGGTAACCAAACTAAGTCAATTGATGACGGTATTTACACATTATACGACAGTCAAAATAATATCTATAAACAATACAATTTATACGAAATTAGAGACCAATTTAATGAGTTGTTATATGAGGTTAGACAAGATAGAAATAATAACATTGATTTTAGTAAAAACTTTACAAACATAACTCAGTAATGGCTACTAAGAAATACACTTGCCCACCACAGTCTGCCACAGGCGCTGGTACTTTTTCTGACGACTTAGTTGGTTTACAACTTGTTGCGGGAGGAGGTCTTACGCAAGGTAATTTTGACTTTACTTCATCCGTAAATGAAAAGACAAATAGAACTTTTAATACGGGAACTTTTTCTGAACCTATTAATTTAAATTTGTTAGGAATTGAGTCAATTAATCAATCAAAAACTATTGTTGAAAATAATTTTAAGGTTTACCCTAATTTTGATTTAACACAGGTTACGAACTTTACAATGTACGGTTCTATGGTTAAAAGAATGTCGGCATCTATCACTACGATTATTAGTTATTTCCCTGCGGCATTAGAGGCGACTTTTATGGGGACTAATTATATTACAGGACCTACGGCCAATAATATTTTATTTAGTGATGTTAATAATGAGACAAGTTTTGATTTAGATTTATCGAGATTAAGAAATCCTTTTGACATTGATTTTACGGTTAATTCGACAAGAAACCTACTGTTAAAAGAAATTCAAGTTTCTTCTTTACGAGATATGAAAGTTGAGTATACAAAATACTCGCTTTACTATAAGGGTATTGGGTATAATGTGGTTGGTATTGTACCAACAACAAGTTTAACAAGTGGAACATTAAAATTATACGTTAACGGTAACCCATTTTTGGGGGCAACATTCACCAATGATGATTTAGTTATAAGACCAAACGATTTGGAAGTTAATAAAGTATTCAACGAAAACTTAGATGAAGTTGAAAATTTTTTATTAAATAGAAATGTAAGTCCAAAATATACTGCAACATTTAAAATACCAAAAGAGGCTGAAGACGGAAGTTATTATATTCAAAACTCAAACATTTCTTGGCCGTTATATGGGGCGTGGAATATTGATATTATTACTAAATCTTTTGAAACATATATCACCTCAATAAATGATATTAGTGAGTCTTTTGATTTATACCGAACAAATTTAGTTTCAAGATTTTTAACTACAGGAGCGTTTAAAGAGTTTGATACGCCAGACCAAAAAGTAGAAAAAGTATTACAAATTTACGGTAAAAGTTTTGATGATGTTAAAAAATATATCACCGCCTTATCTTACATGACATCAGTTAATTACAATGTTAGTAATGATATTCCTTCACAGTTACTTAAAAATCTTGCTCAAACTCTTGGATGGAACATAAACATTTCGCCAATATCTGAAACAGAATTGTTGACCTCAGTATTTGGAACAACAAATAATAACGCATCTGTTTATCCAGGTGTTTCACAACAACAAACTCCTGACGAATTAAATTATCAATACTATAGAAATTTAGTTTTAAATTCCGCCTTTTTATTTAAATCAAAAGGAACAAGAAAATCGATTGAAATTTTACTGAGATTAATTGGGGCTCCTGAAGCATTAGTTGAATTTAACGAATACGTTTACCTTGCCGACCAAAAAATTAACCTATCACAATTTGATACACAATTCTCGCAAATATCGGGAGGTACTTATGTACAACAAATTCCAATTTTAGAAGCGGGGAATATATTCTCAATCTTTGGATATCCTTATACAGGATTTACAACGACTGGCGATATTCAAGACGTTAATATTACTATTGATGAATATCCTATGGATGAATATGGGTATCCAACAACACCAACCAACTCTGAAAGTTATTTCTTTCAAATGGGTAGTGGATGGTTTGAACAAACACCTCAACACAGAGCCCCTGAAAATGTTGACCTTACAAATAGTGTCTTTGTTGGAAATAACCCAAACTATCAAACAGTATTATTACCATATTCGTATGGTCAAGAATATTTGAATAGATATCGTAAGTTTCCGTTTATGGATTTAGGGTATACATTAAGAGAAACAATTGATAATAATAAAAGTTGGGTTGACAATGAGGTTGGTATTAGAACAAATCTTGATGGTAATTTTAACGCAAGATATTATGTGTCAGACGAAAGATTAGTGTTAAACGTTAAAAACGTTGATTTATTCTTAAATCCTGCTCAAGGTATTGCTTATGACATATGGTACATGTCCAGACAATATAATTATCCAATTCCTGATGAAGGATTGAATTATGTTACGCCGACACCATGCGACCCAAAACCATATAGTCCTTACCCAAGTAGAGGAGGTGTAGATTGGACCGAAATTAATCCACAACCTAAAAGAAAAACTTTCTTTGAATTTGCCCAAACATTTTGGTTGAACACTATTAATGTTAGAAATAGACAATACTCATCTAATGGTAAGACAGGCGGATACCCTACTTTAGAATCTATATTTTGGAGGTACTTACAATCAAATGAAACTATTGGAATTCCAAATGACAATTTTTCATACAAAACTATGATGGAGTATGTTAATGGGTTGGGCGATTATTGGATACGATTGGTCGAACAAATGGTTCCAGCAACAACCATTTGGAATACAGGGGTTAGATTTGAAAACTCAATCTTCCACAGACAAAAATTTGTTTGGAGAAGACAAGAGGGATGTCAATTAATAAAGATACCTTGTAAGCCATGTTCAATTACTTCAAACTTATTCTCACCTGATTGTCCATTAGAAATTGTTGAGTGCCCTATTTATCCTTGGACTAATCACCCAACCATAACAAATTTTAACGGGGTGTTAGGACAATTGATGACAAATTATTTGGATGAAAATGGATATATTTTAAATGATTGTGATTTTAACGGAATGACTAGTGAATGGTTTGTTGATTTACAAATTGATAATATAACGGTTGTAAAATACCCATTCTTTAATGGTATCGGATACAGTAGCCCAATTTACAGTGTCCCAACAGGAACAACATATAATGACGGTCTTTTAACTGCTTTAGAGAGTTTAAAAGATTACGGTTATGATTATTATTTAACAACAACCGATACCGTGGTGTTATCTAATCAAGTGTGTTCGGTATCAGAACAAGGTGTCAATTTTAGATTGAATATCGGAATAAACTTTAATATTTTATGTAATTAATGTCGTGTCTTTTATCATATACAATAAGCATAACAGGTGACTGTTTAAATGATTTATCAGGAGCGTTTAGTCTTGATATCGTAGGAAGTGCTCCTGACTACACAATACAGTGGATTAGCCCTTATACGGGGACTACATCATTAGGGGCGGGGGTTGTTAATTACTCTGAATCAGTATTATCAGGAGGAACATACACGTTTAATATTATCGATAGTTGTTCCCCCACAAATACTATCTTGCCCGTTAATGTTTACATCTCAACGGGAACATGTGTTAGTATCACAAGCCAAACAAATACTTTATGTGGTTTAGACAATGGTTCTGTTACTGCGACAACATCTAACTTATACGGAACAGGTAGTTTTTATTTATATGAAATGTCTGCGGGGTATGTTACGTCAGGTATAAGTTTAAGTTCTTCATATAGCTTTGGAAGTTTATCGGCAGGAACTTATTATGTCGTTGGTGATGACGGTGGTGGATGTACAGGCAAATCAGAAACATGTATTATCAAAGACTCACTTCCACTTGAGATTGGTTTATATGTTGTAAATGATGCGGGTTGTGCGGTTAATTCAGGTTCGATACATATAACAGGATTAACAGGGACACCTCCTTATACTTATTTATGGTCGCCAAACGGTCAAACAACACAATCAATAACAGGATTAATCGCTGGACCATATATTATTACCGTAACCGATAGTTCAGGTTGTGTGCAAAGTAGTGGAGTAACTGTGTCAACAGTTCCTCATGTTGGATTGGGGGCTTTCACGGTTGAAAGTCCATCTTGTTTTTCTGCCGATGGAGAAGTAACAATAACAATAACAGGTGGAACTTCCCCATATTATTATTCAGGTTCTAATGGGACAGTTGCGGTTAGTTTTGCGACAACATATACTTTTACGGGATTATCTTCAGGAGTGTTTACAGTACAAGTTACGGATGCGGGATTATGTAATTTCACATCTTCCACTTCACTATTAACGCCAGGAGGACTTTCAGTAACATCGGTTAATATAACTAATTCATTATGTAATAATACTTCAGGTAAAATACAAGGAACCATTTTTGGTGGTTCGGCGCCATACACGTATACTTTAACGGATTCATTAGGTAATTCTACAGTAATTACAGGTAGTTTTACCTCATGGACATTTAATGGATTATCTTCGGGCAATTATACTCTAACAATATCTGATATGGGGCCATGTGTTTTTACACATGCCTATACCATTAATAATGTTGAGTTGTTTAATTTATCAATTGAGACTACAGGTACTACTTGTAATTTAAGTGATGGTGCGGTTACATTGAATATTACGTCAGGAGGAACGGGACCTTATAATTATGAAATTGACGGACAATTTACAATTATAAGTGATTTATCTTACACGTTTACTGATTTACCTTCAGGTAATTATACTGCGACAGTTACCGATAATGGTGGTTGTTCTCAAATAGTACCGTTCACAATTAACAATTCAAGTACGGTCGATTTTGTTTTAGTCGGAACCGATTCTACTAATGGAACTAATGGAACTATTAGTACATTTATTACAAGTGGAGAACCTCCATTTATTTTAAATTGGAGTTTAAATGTCAGTGGACAAACAGGATTAACTATTAATACGTTATCTGCGGGAACGTATACATTAACTGTTATTGATGATAATGGATGCGTTCAAACGAGAGACATAATAATTAATGGATTTAATGTATTAACTTCTTATCAAACATTTAATATTTGTGATGACGATTTTATGAATACGGGACAAACCGTTAGAAAAGGACCTCAACAAATGTTAACCGAAGGGTTTTACGATTTAACTAGCGGTGATACCAATTGTCTATTACATCAAACAATATTTTATGCCGAAGTGACGGTTAGTGGTGATACTCAAACCCATTCTTTCTATACGGGGACAACATTAAATGACTATCCTTTAGATAGTTTGTTTTACGATGTGGTAAAAGAAATCTTATTATCTTATGAAGGTATTGGAGAAGTTCTTTTAGATTATTTAAACAACATAATAACTATCGACACTAACTGTAATTCAAATGTATCATTAATTGATGTGGATGTTAAAATTGCCTTAAAAATATCTTACGATATTGATTGTCAAAGTTGTGGGTTACCAACTCCAACTCCAACTCTAACTCCAACTCTAACTCCAACTCTAACTCCAACTCCAACTCCAACTCCAACACCCGCGTTATGTTTAACGTACGAATTAATTGCAACAGGAGTTTTTTCTATAGAATTCTTATTTAATGGTTGTTGTGGAGATTTAGGGTTAAATAGTCTAACACTTGATAATGCCTCCCAATCAATATGTTCAACTACATTACCAACAACGACAGTTGGAGGGACTGTCAATTTGATTGGTGAATGTCCATGTTAGTGAGTTTAAATATAATATAGTAACCCCCAAAGGGTTATTTGATTTGTTTTTTACCTAAATTATCGTAAAGTCTCATTAGTTTAAGAGACTCTTTATAGTTTTTTTCAAGTCTATCTAATTCTTTTTCGCTAACCCCTTTTTCGGCCGCCTCATCAAAAGCTCTTTGAGATTCCACAACTAATTTAGAAATTGTTTTAAGTAGTTTCATATTCAATAAATATACTCCAACTCACCATTTATTAAGATTAAAATTTTTATATATTTAAAACAAACTCTATTATGACTCACGATTTAGTATTTGTGACCGCACAACCTGATGTTCCATATTTTCATTGGCAAGTCAAAGTGTACTCATATAATTTTATAGAAATGGGGATTGACTCTAGTCAAATCCATGTAATTTTTGCTATGGTTAATGGTAATACAGAACCAACAAAAGAATCTTTAGAACTTAAATCTATGGGAATTAATGTTCATCATTATTTAGATACTAGACATCAAAAACATTATATCCCGAACATTAAACCATTTTTAATTTATAAATGGTTAGAACAATTTCCTGAAATTGGGAAATGTTTTTTCTTACATGACGCGGATATTATTTTTAGAAAACTACCCGACTTAGAAACTTTATTATCTGACGATATAACCTACTTATCCGATACTGTTGGATACATTGGGTACAACTATATCAATGACTGTTGTAATCGATATGAGAAACATCACCCAACGTCTAATAAAGGACAGTTGATTCAAGAGATGGTAGATGTTGTTGGAGTTTCAGTTGACTGTGTTAAATGTAACCAAGAAAACTCAGGAGGAGGTCAATACATTATAAAAAATACGGATTCATTCATATGGAATAAAATCTATGAAGATTGTACGCCTTTATATGACCAAATGATGAGTTATCAAAAAAGATTTCCAATCAGTTCAGGTGAGATTCAGTTTTGGACGGCTGAGATGTGGTCTTTATTATGGAACCTTTGGTACTTTGGGGTTGAAACAAAAATAACAAATGAATTGGGGTTTTCTTGGGCGACTGATAATGTAACTATTTATGAGAAACAACCAATATTACATATGGCAGGAGTGACTCATGATTTAAAAGATACCAAGTTTTATAAGGGAGAATTTATTAACGTTAATCCTTTAGATAAATTGAAAGAAAATATTAATTATTTTGATTTTGTGGATACAAATAGCTCAACAATAAAATACGTTGAGATAATGAAAAGGATTGTAGAAAATCAATTGTAAATGTATTTATTGTAAATGAGTAATAAATCCCCACATAAAATCACTAGTGAAACGACTTGTATAACAATAGGAGTTAGTGATTGTGATGTCATCACACTATTTCAAATGGGGGTTGAGTGTAATATATCTCAACCAACGCAACCTGAATCAACTGATGGTATTGCATCGTTAATAATAACAGGAGGAACTCCTCCATATGTTATTAGTTGGTCAAACGGAGGGGTTGGTCCAACTATTTATAATTTAAGCGCAGGGTCCTATGGTGCGATAGTTGTGGATTATTACGGAGATTTTACTGCAAATACGACATGTGTTTTGACGGGTACGACCACAACAACCTCAACCACATCCACAACAACAACATCACCATACCCAACTGAATATGAGTTATGTATGGTTAGAAACATGTTGGTACAAGGGGTTTATGTGGAAACACAAACACACTTTAACCCAAATGGAATGTATGATGGAAAACCGGCATGGATTTCTGACAACAGTCAACAAGCAATAATTTGGGATACATCTCAATCACAATGGTTAGTATCTGCGGCGACACCAACATTATATGTGATATCAAATTTAAATCCAACATCTCCACCGATTTATGGTAGTTGGTTTCTAATTGGTAATACAGGTAGCGTTATTGTTTATGAAGGTCTTTGTCAATCATTACTTTTTGGTGGTGGTGTTGGTGTGTTAGTTGGGAACGGAATAATACCATTAACTATGAATGTAACCAAAAATCAAACTATTTGTGGGTGTGATGGTGGAATTACAATTACCGCGAATGGGGGAACACCACCGTACACATATTCTATAGATGCGGGATTGACGTATAAAAATATGCCGATTTTTAATAATTTATGTTCAGGTACTTACAATGTTATTACGGTAGATTATACGGGTATTATTACTAGTTTAAGTGTAATTCTTAACTCCCCAGCAAAACCAACAACATATAATGTTGGGGTAAATACAACATCTAAAACTATAGAAGTGTCAAATAACAGTGTTACAAAACAATACGAAACAACTATTAAAATAACGCCACCATTACCTGATGGGATATCTTTAACATTTGATATTAGTCATTTAAATATTTCAAAGTCATCACCAGATTCTGAATCATCAACATCTCAAAGTGATAGTGATTTAGTCATGAATAGTGAAAGTATTATACCTAATAGTGTAGGGGTTGATAATACCGAAACCCCAAGTATTATTGCTGGATGCCAGTCAAATACGGTTTATATCGACTCAAATTCAGAACAATGGAACCAAGTTACCATGAATAATACTGACGTTTTACTTTTGACAACAATAACATCCGTAACTAAAAATGAATCAATTAATTGTTACATCGGAACAAGTGAAGAGAAATATTCAATAACGAATTTAAAATTATCAGGTTGTAATTGTTGTACCGTAATTGTTGCATAAAAAAAAAATATACATATTTATAGTCAATGGGATTTATAATAAAAAATACTGCAGGGTTAGTTAACACAAGATTAACCGATATTGGACGAGAAAAATTGTCACAAGGAAATTTTAACATCTCTTATTTCCAAGTAGGGGATAGTGAGGTTTCATATAATACCTTACCAACAAGTTATAATCAATTCGATACAGTAATATTAGAGCCGAGTTTCAATGCTCAAAATTCAAGCGGTATTCCGCAGTCAAATAAAAGTAATGTAAAATACCCTTATTATGTTGATGGAGGCGCGGGTAATACTTACGGGATTCCTTTTATGGATTCTCAAATAAGTCCTGTGTTTAATAGAGCGGTAATGAGAGGATTTTTTACCGGTAACACAAGTGCCGATACAATTAGTTGGAGCGCATTAACTAACAATTTTTACGCTATTAACGATAACTACGTTGTTCAAATGAACTCATTAGTTGGAACTAATAAAATTACACTTATTAGTAACCCAAGTAATCTTAACTCAGTTAGAGAACCTGCTATTGGCGATATTATTACAATTTATTATGATGGTAAAGGTATGGATGATTGTAATTGTTTAAATGTTCCGACACCAACACCAACGCCAACAACTTCAATGACACCTTCGGTAAGTCCTCCGAGTGGAACTACTCCTACTCCTACACCTACGTCTTCTAACTCATTCCCATGTGATACACCAACGCCTACGCCTACACCTTCTAAAACCCCTTGTTTGACACCATCAACAAGTAGAGCATGTCCTCTACCTCCACCACCAGATTGTTTGGTAGATATTAGTAGTTGTTATTCAATTTTAACGTATAAAATTGTTAATATTTGTTTGGGGGATATAATATTAGATAGACCTACACCTAATTTTATAAACGTTAATAGTTTTTGTTATGGTAGAGTGATAGTTTATCCTCCTAACATGACAACAATATATGATAGTATTACTCCTAGCCGTCATTGGAATGACAATGTTATTAATTTTGAGTCAATTTGTTATACTGACGAGTTTGACGTTAAAGTTTGGAATATGAATATTCCATGGTCAGAAAATCCTGCAGGGTTAATCTCATCAATCAGTAAAGATTATACTAATTTTGGTTCTATACCTTACTTAGGGACTAAAGAATATTTTGGTTATGCGTCAAGTAGTGGACAAACAGATAGTAGTTATACGTATTATTTTAACTCTTTCGGAGATAAAATTAATGTAACCCCTGAACAACAAAAGGCGATTGGAATTATTCATTACACAAATCAAACTGTGGATTTCTTCTACGGTGAAAAATTTGCGTTGGAACCATTTGACTCATCAAATCCTACCGATACCACAGGAGAAGCGAGAAACTTTAAAGTACATATTCCTTGGTTAATGTGGCATAAAAATCCTGATTGTTGTTATGGACAAACATTTTGGGTTGACCCTCCAGAATTTGAAGATTTAAATCTTTTCCAAGTTCAACATCTTCAGTCAACTAAGAATGTTGATATGAATAACCCTGGTATGAGATATTATCATCTATGGGACACAAATGCAAACACTAATGGTATTCCTAATAGAGTTGGTAAAGTATTCCCTGACGATAAATTGGTTATTATTGATGATGAGGAAATCATCGCGGCAATGTCTTACAAATCAAATAGAAATTGGACATTACCATCACCTAAAATATCTTTAATCACTCCAAATACTTGTGGTAACGATAACTCAACTGTTACGGGTATATTAACAGGATTAACTGAATCATTGTATGTTACTTATAGATTAAGTAATACTGATTTATTTACTGATTCATTACATTGTAATTACTATTCCTTTATTCAAGGACCTAATGATTGTGGCCCGATTACCCCACAGAATGTTGCGGTTAGATTTGGAGGAGAGTTTGGTTGTTTAAATCAACCTTTTTATCCAACAACAACTACCACTACGAGTCATTATCCGACTACTACTACGACTACAAGTTATTACCCAACAACAACCACAACTACTACTTACTATCCTGTGAC
>Ga0181350_1000235_pt1 | contig 16802 bp, 16 predicted proteins | sample Su13VDMM110DCMD_FD_130105 | JGI IMG/M metagenome (GOLD analysis project Ga0181350, IMG submission 130105) | Freshwater viral communities from Lake Michigan, USA - Su13.VD.MM110.DCM.D | ecosystem: Environmental > Aquatic > Freshwater > Lake | place: USA: Michigan | collected 2013-07-16
CAGCCCGGTCCCAGCCCGTCATCTAGTTATCCTGCCATGATTTGTGTGATACCCGTTCTGCCGCTCAGATTTTTTTCTGACGGCAGCAGCTTCCTCCCACTCGCTGACGAGAGTTTTACCGCCTCCTTGATCACTGGCCGATTGCCGACCGCACGCGCGAGACGTCCTCAAGACGCCACCAGCCGAACACGGTCCCGACAAGTGAGAAGATGCCCACGACACCCATTGCCGTTGAGAACCAGAAGCGGGCTTGCATCGCGATCTGCTTGCGGTGGAGCTCGTTTTTTTCGTTGACGATCTTCTCGACAATCTCCGGCAGCTCGTTGTGAATTGTCTCCTTCACCACGGCCCGCAGTTCGGTCATCAATTGTTCGCGGAGTGTCGCCTGCCTGTCGTCCTGGCGCTGCGTCATCATCGCAGCAAGGTTCTGCAACTCCCCCATCCGGCGCTGGTCGGCCTCGTCGCGTATCTTGAGGCGGTCAGCTTCGGTCAGGTAGTTTTCGGCCTCGATTTCCAGCTTATCGACACGCTTGCGCAGATCGGTGTCGAGCCGGTCAAACAGGCCCCGGATTTCATTATATGCGCGCTCTGCGCGCCCCTCGGGTCCATTAGACATCGACGTCAACCCCGACGCCCGCAACGTAGGTTTCGCCCGCTACGGTGAAGGACCACTTCCAGCCCTTGAACGTCGCGCCCTTGTTGGTGCGCGGCGAGGTGAAGAACTCCTCGACGTATTGCGGCGCCTTTTCGCGGCGCGCCTTGTCGTCGTTGCTGCGAAACACTGAAGCAATAGCGGGCGGCCAGAAATCGCTGTCCGTGCGCCCGCGATAGGATGCGAGGCGTTCGGGGCCAATGAGTTCGTACACGTAGCGTTCGGAAAGCGCGATCATGTAGTAGTCGTTTGTCTCTTCGTCGTACCGTTTGACCCACGCGAGGCCGGGATAGGTCGATATCATCTTGTAGAGCGCAGCCGTCTCGTTCTCGGCCTGGCGCGCCTCGCCAAGCAGCTTGTCCAGTTCTGACTTGTAGGAACCCGTCATCCATTGTCCCAGCCTTTTAGGTTCGGGTGTCAGGCGTCGAGCCAGCGCCCCAGCGTCTGCCGTCTCTCGAGGTCTTGCAGTTCGGATTGCTCCTCGCCCGTGAGGCCGACAGACCCGTCCTCGTTGACCTTGATTTCCGGGGCGATCAGGTAGTGACGCAGCTCGCGCAGCCGCTGCGAGAGACGCGCCTTGGCATCGTCCAGCGTCTCGTCTGCGAGCATCAGGTCCGCGAAATGGTGTTCGGGCTCTGGTTCCGGTTCGGGCTCCGGCTTTGCCTGCGGCTTGAGCGCAGCCATCACCGCGTCGAATGCCGTGTTGACCAGTTCGGCTTCCTTGATGCTGTCCGAGATTTTGCGCGCCGCAACTTGCGCCATCAGTTCTTCAAGCGTCGGCATCACGTCCGGAACGGGCTCTGGCTTGGCTTCCTGCGCTAGCCTTGACTGCGCTTGCCGAAGTTCCGCGCGGCGCTTGCGCTCCTCGAACGGTAAATCGCGGTTTTCCTGACGGATCAGCGCTGCTTCGATCAGGGCTTCGCGCGAATACTTGCCGATAACTTCATCTGGACTAATCGGCTTTTTCGGCCTGCCCACATTGTTCGGCGGTGCGTTCTGAATCATATTTCAGCTCTGCGGTTGAGGGATTGAATATGGTTCGCTTTGTCAGTCTCGGGCCTAGCTGCGAAGTGCGATGGCAACTGAACCGGCTGCTAGGCGTTGGCCCGCCCGGCGATGTCTTTGATTATCAGATCACGCCCCTGCCGGCCCTGTTCGCCTGGCTGGAACGGGACTTCGAAGGCGTCTTTGAACTTGAGGATCTGGTTATCGCCCCGCCCAAGAGCGCCGACCACCGCGCGCTCAAGACCGAGCATCCGCATGTGTTCCACCCTGCCGGCGACGTGCTGACGGACGCGGAGCTTGTGAAACAATACCCCGCTGCCCGCCTCTCCTTCGAACGCCGCGCTGCCCGCTGGCGTGCTATGGCGTCCAGCGGTGAAAAGCTCGTCTTCATCCGCCGCGAAACGATGGACCCCGCCGACCGTCTCAGGCTGGAAAGGCTCCTGCCCGGAACGCTTGTGACCATCAGCGATGTAGCTGCTGGAAACCCGACCGACTGGTGGGGATGCAGCACGGCATGGGACGTGATCTGGGATCACTTGAGCGCCCTCAATCGCACGTAATCCGCCACCAGGACGCGGCTTGCGTTCGTTCGTGAGAAGATCGCAAAGACAGGAGTCAGCAGGGTTGACGCAGTCGTGGCGTTGGAAAGCACCGTCCCGATAATTGCGCCGTTCCTGAAAAACGTGACATTCCCGGCAGCATCCGAAGCCATGCGCCAGCTTTCTATGGTGTTCGCCACGGGAGCCACGCCAGCGTCCTGCGTCGTGGCATCCACATCGGCCTTGACCCCGACCAGCTTCCAGTTGTCCGTGGTCGCGTCGGTATCAAACAGGACGCCGAAGCCGTTGGTAGCGTTGCTGGTCAGCGTCGTGCCGCTCATCGTGAACGGCATTTCCAGCGCTGCGACCTGATCGGTCATGCCAATAAAGACGCAAACGTTGGTGATGTTTTCGAGGTACGCGCGGACATACATATCAAAGCCGCCCTGGTTCACCTGCCATTGCGTCGCGCCCTGATCGAGTTGGGCGCCATTGACCGCCATGGACGCGGCTGCGTCGTCGCCCGATGTCAGGATGACCAGACCGCGCAGAAGCGAGCCGCCGTGAGCAACCGCCGCCTGCGGATCGCTGCCAAGGCGCGTGTTCCACTTGGCGTCTATGGCATCGCCAAGGAAGTCGTCCTCAAGACGCTGATAGCGATACTCGACGTCCTCGGTCGCGGACGATTTGAAGATGATCGGATCAGGCTTGGCCGTGTCGCTGTTCCAGTAGTTGCCAGCGTCGATGATGGAACCACTGGGGGCTGCGATGTAGGGCCGTGCCGTGCTTTCGGTGTAGGTGCCAAGCGCCCCGAAGCCGTTGCCGCCCAGCCAGAGTTCAGACGATCCGGCAGCGCGCTCGAACAGGATGTTGTTTGTGACGCGGACTGTGCTGTCGATACGGGCAAAGCCGCAACCGGAAATCTTGTGCATCACGTTGCCGGTTGCGTGCGTGATCCAGATATCCGCCTTGTCGGCCTGATACTCGAAATACACGCCCTCGACGTTGATGCCCGACATGCCCTCGACGCCGCAGTCTACGGCCTTGATGCCGTAGCCACCTGTAAACACCACGCCTTCGATGTTGCCGTTGCCTTCCATCGTTCCGCCGCGATAGGTGAACGATGAAGCGCCCGTGACCAGCCAGCCGCGCTCATAATGGGCGCCCGTGATCGTGTCTCGGAATGCAATCGCGTTCGGGCGCGATGCGTCGGAATAGGCGAAGTCGCCAGCCTCGTAGCCGAAGCGGATAACGCAGGCATCAATGACCGTAGACAGCACGTCCGTGAAGTTGAAGTGCTTGTCGAACTCTGTGAGCGCGACGTTTTCAAGATGCCACCAAGCAGCGTTGTCCGCCCGAATTGCAACGCCGCCCGACTGGCCCGATCCCCGCAGGCGAAGGTTGGACCACTTTGTATATGCGCCGAGGCCACCGCTTGCGCCGCCGAGGTATTCGATGCCGTTCCCGGCGTGAGCGCAGATGATTTGCGTGTTGCCCATGCCTTCGCCGCGAATGTTTACGCGGGTAATTTCGTAATCCGAGGTCACAAGGCTTTCGTCTATCGACAGCTTGGACGTGACGTAGTGCTGGCCCTTGCAGATGAACCCTTCACCGCCGACCATCGCCATATACTTCAGGAAGCCGTTGAGCGGTTCGGCATCGTTGGTCGCGCCGTCAATGGTGAGGCCCCACCAGGTTGCGTGTACCTCGCCTTGGAAATCGCGAACCCACACGCCATCCGAGCCGTCAAGGTCATCGCCCGTGGCAATGACGTAAATGGCCTGCTTGGGATCATACAGCACCTTGAGCGAGAGCGATCCCGCCAGCGCCGTGATGTTGACTTTGCTGGTTCCAGCCAGAGCCGTGACAATCGTGGTGTGCAGGCTTATCGTGTTCGCATCGATCCGCGCGACATAGTAGACAGTGTTGAGCGAGAGGCCCGCATCAGCCGCCGTGGCGATGACGCCCTGACCAGACACCAGCCCGTGCGCCGTCGATGTCAGCGTGTCGGCTCCAATATCAACTGCGGAGACGGTCTTTGTGGATGCAACAACCAGCGCAGACTGATCGCCCGTCACGCGCCTGAACATGCCGCCTGCCTTGTCGCCGGCAGCTAATCTTCCGAGCATCTGCGCAGTATAGCCCGAACTCAGGCCCGAGACTGAGGCCGCCTGAAGCGCTGATAGCGTTGTCAAAACGCTCAGGTCAGCGATCATGCGCGTGTTGGTTTTCAGAATGCTCATGTCGATGTCCTCGGGAATTGTTCGGGCGGGCAATCAACCAGAACGTAATCCGGCATTCCCACGCCACGCGACGGCACAACCTCGGACGCGGGGACGAAGATGGCGACGCGGTGCGGATCGTCAGCGCGATAGACGCGGACCAGCTTCTCGGGCTCTGGCGCGGGCTTTGCGCGAGGCTTTGCGTAATGCGAGATCACGAGGAAGCCGCCCTTGAAACCAGCGCGACCGGCGCCCCGATTGCGTTGAACAGCGGCTTGGTCCGAAGCACGATAAGCTGATGCATCGACTGCTCGACGCGTTCGCGAATGAACGCGATGTCGCCGTGGTCGTAATCGCCATGCGGTTCGATGCCGATCCTCAGCCACAGGTCGCCAAGACGGTGCTTCGTTTCGACCGTGTCGGTCTGTGACGCGACCATCAGCGCCGTGCGGCAGGCGAGGCCAAATGTCATCGGCTTGCCAGATTCGTTCATCAACGGCTGATCGTCCGGCCCAAGCAGGGGCGTGCTCCAGTCAACTTTCATGGTGGCTCCTATGAGACTGCGTAGAAGGGGATGACGCGTTCAGTCCCGGCGATCAGCACGGGAATGTAACCAGTGGGCGTCGCCGGAAGCGCAGATGCTCCACCGGCTGCGCCCACGGTCGTCTGCGAGTTCTGAAGGTTGATGCGCTTGCCCGTCGCCATGTTGAGGCCGGTGCTTGACCAGTCAGCGAGTTGGGAGCCGCCGCACGTCACGCCGATATTGTCTGCGCCGATGCGCCAGAAGCCGGTGTTGGCATCACCGTCAAAGGAGATCATGGCGTTGCTAGCGTTGCCGCCAGTCGCGAAAAATACGCCCCCACTCAATACGGTCGTGAAGCCTGCTCCGAACGCCCAGCGCGCAGTGCCGCCCACGCTTACCGCAAGCGTATCGGCAGCAGAGTTATACAAGCCGGTGTTCGGGTCGCCTATGAAGGAGAACGAAGGCGAGCCCTGTGTACCCGCAACAGTGCGGATTGCAGCCGCGCTAACCTGCATCGCGCTCGTGCCGCCGTACACAAACTCCATGTAGCCAGACGAGTTGGCCGTCATGTACGTCGTGCCGACTGCCGAACAGTAGCGGCTTCCTGCTGTACCGGCGAGGTAGATGCGCTGATCGGCCTTGAGCTGCACAGCGGCTTGATTGGCGTCGAGCGTTGCGGGGGTAACATCACAACCGAACTTCCAGAGGCCACCGACACGGAAAGCAACGTCGCCAGCTACCGTTCCCTGACCCTGAGCCGTGAAGCCGAACCAGAACTGGTTATTCGTGGTGTCCGCATTGTCTCGGATCGCGTTGGCAACAAAGATGCCTGCTGAAGCGCGATAGACGCCACTGACGGCGTTCTGTTCGATGTTGTTCAAATAGACATCATTAGCCCCGGCAACGACCTGCCCGCCATGCACAACACCGCCCGGCATCGACAGCGCATCGGTTGGCGTTCCCGGCCCGCCCACGCCAGCGGTGCGGGCGCCACTGACAAAGATGCTGGTATAGTACCCGCCCGCGTCGCCGTTGCCCGCCTGCGTGCCGCGCGTGATCGTGTGGAAATATCCGGTGCGCCCGCCATTGCCCGTGGTGGACTCGTTCCAGCCAGCGTTGCTGTTGACGAGGAAGTGGTTGAGCCTGCCCGCAGTTTCATAGACGATCTTGTAGCCGCTTGACGGCTGCGTGAGCGTGCTTGAGCCCGTCACCCACGTTCCGATGAAGTCCTGTATCTTCTGCGCATCGCCGTTACCGGCTGTCAGGATATAATCATGATTGCCCTCGGTCGGGAGCGCCGAGACAACGCGCCAGTTGGGCGGCAGCGCGTTGCCATCGTTCGTCTCGATCTGGCCGGGGCCGTAGTAGTTCTTCGTGAGCGCCGCCCCTGTCGCAACGCCCGTCGTGCGGTAGGTTCCCTCTGGCACGCCGATCTGCTTGACGGTCGAGGCTTCAGCCGCAGCGATGGCGACGTTGTTCGTGGTCGTGCCGTCGCCCACGAGCGGGACTGCCTCGGTTGCAAACTCTGACAGCGACGTGCGGTCCTGCTCGCCCCTGACGCCCTGAAGGCCCTGCGCAGCCATAGAGCGCAGGTAGATGGCCGAGCCGTTCGGCGGGGCGCTGGTGAAGGTGACAGTGCTGTCCGTGCCGTCATTGGCGACGCTGTAGGCCGTGGTCGGCTGCAAGATGCCGTCGATGGACGCAACAATCTGGAAGGCCGATGAAAGGACTGCGTCCTCGATGGTGTAAGCCGTCGTGCTTCCGTTGCCGGTTGCGCTGGTTTCGAACTGCTGGATTAGGCCGTCGTTCAGGTAGGTGTAGGACACCACGCCGGAAACGACATCGGCTTCCCAGAATACGGTCGCACCGTCCGAGGATGTCGCACGCCAGGAATACTGCACGTCATCGCGGAAGTAATAGACAACCTGCCCGAGCGAGTTTGCCACAACCGGATTGGTGGCAGGGGTCGCGCCCGCAACGTCCGTGTAGACAGGCGTGCGCGTGGTCGTATTGCGAACATAGGTGTTGACCAGCCCGCCTGCTTCGGGCTCGCCGTCTGTTCCGAATAGGGGGGCGAGGAATGCGACATAAGCCATGCTCAGGCTCCAATGCAAAAAACCCCGCTGCGAAGCGGGGCCGGGTCGTTTGTGGTGGGGGTGGGTTAGTTCAGCGGACTAGAATTCGATGTCCTCAAATGCCGCGTATAGTTCTTCATATTGAGCATCGTGCCACTTATCGACTTGCGCATCTAAGCGGTCTTCCAGCTTGGACGCCTTCTGGCTGATGATGTCTTCCTGCTTGTCGCGCCACTTGTCGAGCTTTGCGCTCTCGCGGTTATACATCGCGTAGGCGTAGTCATCGGCACGGTCGGCAAGCGTGTCTTCATCGTAGCGGTCTGCATTCTTCGCAATGAAATCCTTTTCCCATTGCGGCATTTTCGCAGAGATTTCTTTTTCTCGCTGCGCATACTGGGATTGCAATTCAAGGTTGGCCTTTTCCTGGTAAGCCTCGACCCTTGGCCTGTTGGCCTGGAACAATTCCACGCGCTTGTCGTCTAGTGATTTGGAGATGCGAGCATACTCGTCGTTTGCTTCCTTGGCGCTGGCGAACTCATCCGGCGAGCGCTTGCGAAGCAGATCAGTATCAACAGCGGCAGGCTTCGGCGCCCCACCAAACCCGTTCATCACTGGCGGGGTCTTGGAAGACGCGGCAGGCTTCGGCGCCAGCGCGTTCATCCCGCCACGCATGCCACGTCCTGCAATGCCTCCGGTGAGCGCACCGCCTGCGCCGCCAAGCATCCGCTCTTGAGCATCGACAACGCCGTCGCCGTTCTGGTCGGGAGCGGTTGCCATGCCGATTGCTGTACCGCCTGCGGCTCCTATGGCTTCGGGATTGCCGCGCATTATTGACGCGCCGTCAAAACCTTCCAGCCCCGCTGCGAGTTCATCAATTGACATCTCATCTGGAGGAGTGATGCCCTTGGACTTCAGGAACGCAATTTCATTCGCGAGCTCTTTTTCGACTTGCGACACTTGGACAGCGCGGAACTCTCTTTCTTTTGCTGTCTTGGCTTCTCCTAATCGTCCCTGTTCGCGCGCCAAACGATCCTTGATCGCGTCCAGATGCTTGAAGGTGTACCCTTCGCCGGCAGTCGGGTTGCCTCCGAAGCCCGCCTGCTCTGGCCTGCGTGGAGCCAGTGCGTTCGTCGGCGGTCCCTGCGGCGTCGGGGGCGCTTGCACGTTGAGGGGGTTCTGCGGAACGCTAGCGACAGGCGGCGCAAGCTGCGGAGTGCGCGGATTTTCCCGGACGCTTCCCGCTGGTGGAACAGTAGGCGGAATGCTTCCAGGCCGAGGCGTCTTTCCGGGGTACAGAATTTTCGCAGCGTCATCTGGCGCGGATATGAGAATGTCGCCAATCGCATTCAGCTGCGCTTCCGAGTACCCTTGCCGGCGCAGAAAATTGACAAGAGCAGAGACGGCACTAATAGCCGTATCCTTGATGTTGCCGCGCGCCGCGCTCTGGCCCATTTGCATCAGCGCATCGCCAGTTTTTGACGGCCCGGCGTTCAAGGCGCTTGCCGTCACAGAATTGATGTTGGGATTGATACGCGCGCCAGTCTGCGAAACCTTTGCCTCTATGCCGAACTTCTTGATAATGCCATCAGCCGCAGCATTGCCGAAAACAGACCGCAGACGCTTTTGAAAGTCCGGGCTGTTGATACGGCTTGGCGTAAGCTTTCCGCTTTCTACCGTTTTCACAATGTTTCGCAGAACGCCAATCTGATAGGCGCTCAATTCCTGGCCCGTCAGCTTTGACACTTCCCGTTCAATGTCATCGGCAACGCCACGGTTCTGCAAGGCGCGCTCGCCTGCCTGTAGACCTTTTTCAATGCGGGGAGCTTCGCCGCCTGCTTCTCGCGCTGTTGCGTAAAGGCTTTGCGTCAACGCAGGATTTTCTACCCCCGTGGCGCCCTGCGCAGAAATTAGATCCAGCTCGCGCAGGAGTGTCTGTCGCACGCCTTCGATGTCGCTGATGCCCTGCCCGTTGGCGAGCCGCTTGCTGATTTCTTCGTCAACAAGCTGCTTCAACTCGTCATAGACTTTCAACGGCGGCATCTGATCGGCTTGCCCAATCAGCGGAACCGCCTGGTTCTGCACGCGGTTGAGGGCTTTTGAATAAAGACTGCGCAGGATAGGCGAGTCCCTGACAATGCGCTCAAGGTTTGCCGTCTCAGCGAACGGTGCAGCCTCCGCCTCTTCATACAGCGAAGCCGCCTTGGCTCGGCTTGTTTTCACCATGTCTTCCAAGGACGCATAAACGTCATCGGGGTTTAGCCCTGTTTCGTCCGCGATATCCTTAAGCAGGCGGCCCGGCATGCCAGCAACGCGACCTTCAAGAATGGCCGTTGCCTTTTCCGCAGTCGTGCCCGGCTGGCGCGTCAGTGATACAAGATTGCTCAGAGTGTTCTGGCCCAACTCGCCGGTCATCACAGGCTTGTCGCCATACTTGGCCGCGCGCTTCAGGAAATCATCGACCGTGATGATGCCGGAACGCTCAAGCGATCTGCGCGCAGCGTCCGTTGCAATCCGCCGCGTGTTTGCTTCTGCGATACCCGGCGCAATGGGGTTCAAAAGCTTGGAGCCAACGTTCGACAGTGCATTGATTGCCGGCCGCACAAACGGCTCGAGCAATGGCATGGCTCCGCCGAAAGCTGAACCAATTACCGCATTGGTTTGGGCCGATTGAGCGCGCTCAGGCGCGAACAGTTCGGGAGATGCCTCCCCACGGTCAAGCGCTTCATTCTCCGCGCCGACGGTATAGCCGTAAAGCCCGCCGGCCGTGGCGCCCTGCAATCCACCGCTGACCACCTTGGAAAGCATGTTGGCGGGGGCGCCGCCCATGCGCGCGATGGTGTTGACGACAGGCGCCGCAAGCTTTGTCGTGGCGCCACCCACAACAACGCCGGGACCAATGAACCCTGTTACGTCTCCTACCGCTGACCAGCCCGGCTCATCCTGACGCGCCTGTGCGATCTGTTCGCGCGCTCTACCCTGAAACTTTTCATAGGCTTCGCCCCATGAAGGAGTGGGCGCGCCGGGCGAGCGAGGGAAATAACGGTTGGCGATCTGTTCAACCGTGGCGTTCACCGCTCCGGCGATTTTGTCGGCTTGCCCGAAGGTCGCTGAATTGGCATTCGACGCAGCCCACGCACTCAGTCCGTCTGTCTTCTCGCGCCCTTTGACAACGGGCGACGTCGGCATGCCATCGACATAGAAAGCGCCGTTCTTCAGCGAAGAAAGCGGAACCGCAACAAAGTAATCGTTAAAGTTGTTGCCGGTCTTTTTCGGCTTTGGCCTGTGGACGAGAATTTTCGCCTTGTTAGGGTCGTCATCGGTGACGATGTAACGGTCACTGTTCTTTTTCGGCCATGAGGCCATGCGCTTGCCGCTGCTAGGGCCGTACAGGTCGGAAAACCCGCGCATGGCTGACGCGTCAACAAACTTGTTCTCCGCTGCTGGCGAACCCGCACCCATTCTTGAGACAATATCGGCAGCATAGTTCTTGGGTGCGCCGGGCGTAGCTGATGGCGCTGGCGGCGCCATTGGAGTAGGATTTCCCATACGCGCCAGAAGGTCGGAGGCGTATCCGCTTGACGGCGCAGGCTGTTGCGATCCACCTGCGCCAGGAACGGGCGCAGCTACAGGATCGAGCGGATTAGGCTGTATGGGCATAGGGAACCTGCATGAACGTGGCAGATGTTTTGACGATTGGCATTCTGGGGCTTGTTGTTTGTGTCGCCGGATACAATTTTCTCGGCGCGAAACAGTCCGAACCGGCAAACGATCTTGTTGACCCGAACCAGAGTGACCGCAGCACCTTCAACAGGATGCGACTTCCACGGAATAATCCGCACCTATGGGCCGACCAGATTGAAGACTGGTACGTTCGGATCAAGGGGCACATATATTTTCAATACACGCTAATCGGCGCTGTCGTCGTTGCGCTGTTGATGCACATCATGTTCGGTCACTGAGCCCCCTCAAAGCGCGCCCACTCCGCAACCAGCGCTTTCTGGCGTGGGCTTAGTGCGGCGATCTGCTCATCAGAGAACGGAACTCGCGCGTTCAGCATCTGAAGGAGATACACGTTAGTTGATCGCTCAATGAAATCATCAAGCGCTTTCTGCGCTGCCTTGTCCGACTGATTGTAGTTGCGCAACCGGGTTTGCGCCGCTTGAGCGGCAAGTCCTTCACGTTCAGATACCTGCCCCGATCCCTTAAGCGATGCCATAGCGTTAAGGAACGCTTCGCCGCCAATCTGATCAAGAAGCGCTTGCGCATCTGCATCAGCCCCAAAGCGAGCGCCAGAAGCGCCTGCCGCAGCTTCGACAGGGCCGCCATACAGGCCCGCAAATCCGGGACTTGCGCGAAGCTGTTCCGCTGTGCCGATAATGTTGGTGAGCTGAGACGCCGCTTGTGGAAGTTGTATTCTTGCGGCCGTCGCCGCTTTTGAGAACTCCGTCACGCCAGAGACGGTTGCAGCGTTCGCCCCGACATTTTCTGGCGTGAGAACTTGCGTCACCGAAGGAGCGCCGGTGCGTTGGTTGAAGATGTATGGAACATCTCCAGCCATGAAGGTGCCGAAGTTCTGACGCGCAATAGCGGGGCCGCCTGATTTCGGGTCCACGGCAACTTCTGTCGTGCCGTTCCTGTAGGTTATGAGCATTCGCCCGTCGTCCAGATCCCTGATCGACTGCACGCCGCCATTCTTGAGATCAGAACCGTCTGCATTGCCCGGAACGCTGAAGACTTCGTCTAGCGTGCCGTCGCCATCGAGGTCCTTGTAACCCCGCTGGCCGGCGCTCACGAGCATCGGCTTATCGGCGTTACGCTTGTCTTCGTCTTGCTTCAGCTTGAGCATTCCTTGCTCGTAAGCGCTCATCGGCTCCGGCACCACAGGCCCAATCCCCGCCTGCGCCGACAGCGCCGCGATCTGCCCGTCTAGCGCCTGGTCACTGAACTTCGTGACGTCCAGCGGCATCTGCGACACGTCCTGTCCGATGATCTTGCTGATGGTCGGCGCGTTCTGCTGCCACCACTGGCCGCGCTGTTGTTCTGGCAAGGCGCGTTGCTGCTGCATGAGCGCGAGCGTCTGTTTCAGCTTGTCGCCTTCGGCAACCTTCGCCTCGTCCTTTCCCGCCTGCCATGCCTTCGGATCATAGCCGCGCTGGAAACCGTCGATTGCCGCCCCGATGCCCTGCATGAGCGCGTTCTTTGGCGGGGCCGGGAGCGACTGTTGCGGGCTCATGTTGAGCGCGGCATTCTGCATCGGCTTCTGCGCCATGCTTGCCGCTAGCGGGTTCGTCAGCATCAGCCCCACCACTTCTGTTGCTTGCCGTAGTCGTTGAGCGTGCCGAGCGCGCCGCTGACGCCCTGACCGATGCCCTGATATGCGGATGACAGCGCATTGGCCTTGGCGTTTCCGGCCTGCATCATCGAGTTGCCCGCGTTGACGCCGTAGTTACCCGCAGCGTTGCTTGCGAGCTGCGAACTGGTCTGGCCCATGCCTGCGAGGTTTGCGAGCTGGTTCGTGTAGTCTCCGAACGCGCCGTAGGTGTTGCCCGCCAGCGTCTTGGCATAACGGCCCTCTGCGGCCCCGCTGATGGACTTGCCGGCCGCGCCGAGGTTGCCCTTGATCTGGTCGAACTGGCCGTCTGAAATCGTCGTGGCGAGCTTGGCATAGGGCGAGGCGTAGAACTCTGCGAGCGGGTTGGACGCGCCGCCAGACTGCCCCGCCATCTGCGCGCCGCCCGTGGGCATCGTGCCTTTCGTGTCGGTCATCGGCGCGAGCGTGCGGCCTTCGTTCTTGCCGAACTGGTTGTAATGCCAGTTCGCATATGCGTCCTGATTGCCGCCAAACAGCGCCTTGATGTCTGGTTTGGCCCACTCGGCAGCCAGGTCAGGCTGCTGCATGTAGGCGGCATAATTGAAGCCGCCCGGCGCTTGCGTCGCAACCGTCTTCCAGTTGTCGCCGCCGTTGCGGACAAGACCGCCCAGCGCGCCGCCGATGGCGCCGCCAACGGGACCGCCGATCAATGATCCGCCAACGCTTCCAGCAAGCTGCGCCCACTGGTTAGACCCGCCGCCGCCCGTGTGGCCCTGAACGGCCTGTCCCGCGCCAAGATTGGGCAGCATCTGCGAGCCGTTCGACGTGTTCATGCCGCCGCTGTTATAGGCGGCGCCATAGTCCTGCGGCGCGATGCCGAACAGCGCGGCCAGTTTGTTACTAGCAGCGCCACCAGTCATGTAGCCGGGCGAGGCAAGCCCGCGCTGGTCCATGTAAATCTGGCGCTGCAAGGCCGTCGTCTGGTTCGCCGCGTCCTGCTGTGCGTTGGCCGCTGCCTGCCCGCCTTGGCCCGCCATATAGCCGCCAGCCAGTGACGCGCCCGCATTGATCAGCGCGCCTGCGTTATCCGTGGCGAACTTTACAACCTGATCCCACATTTTATGCCGTCCACGTAACAGACATTGACCCGGAAAGGCCGGGCGCCGTTATCTCGTTCGTTCCAGATGCGCGCTGTATCTCGAGCCGGATATCCGATTGCGCGCTGTTGTTCGCCGGGATCAGCACCGCCGTAAGCGGCAGGCCCGTGAAGTTGACGGTCCACGTCGCAGGGATGGTGATCGGGATGCCCGCTTCGTTCTCGTTGATCGGGGCCGTGTAATCGACGCTGAAAGTGTCGCTGTCGAGCGTGTACTCAGTACCGCCGCCCGTCAGCTCTTCGCGAATGCGCCAGTTGCCGGCGAAGCTGGTGTCCACCGTGCCATCGTCGCTAAGGCCGCCCGATATGGTGCCGTCAATGTAAGCCGTGATCGAGTAGTCACCGCCTGCCCCGGTCGGGGTTAGCGTGACGGTCGCAATGGTGACCCACGTCGCGCCGCTGCTAAGGCCACCACTGAACGCCACGGCGTTGGAGGTCATGGCTGCACCACCGCCCGCCGCTGCCTGCACAGCCGCGTCATTGACGATCCGCGCCGCACGTTCCGCCGCAAGGGCAGCGTCCGCCGCCGCCTGCTGCTGGGCCAGGAGCGCAACGCCGCTGTTGACGTTCTGCGAGAACTTAACCCCGCCAGTCAGGTACTTGTACCATTCCTGATTAAGCCTGCCGTCCTTATCCACGAGCGGCACGGCCAGCGATGGCGGTTTAGGCGCCCGCTCAACCATCACAGATCCTCATTGACGACAACGCCGAGATAAGCGGCCGGCGCGGGATCGGACTTCTGGAACTGGAACACCATGCCCGCGAGCTTCGTTCGCCCGCAGCGATGCCATACCGTGCGCTGGTCATAGACGCCCTGCGCGCCAAGCTTCCGGCTGCGCCAGTTGGTCCACGTATTGCCGCCATCGGTCGAAACGCGAAGCTGAACGACAGGGTCCACACCCTGCCCCGTCGCCACGCCAACGCCCTTGCTGCTTTCGAGCCGAACCGTCGTGATGGGCAGGCTGTCTGGTGCGCCCGACAGGTGCGCCGTGAACTCGCGAACGATCTCCGTTCCCATCGTGGAGGCCGTCGCCATGCTCTCCGACGCATAGTCCCGGCTCAGCTCGTCAAATTGTCCCGTTGCATCGCAGGCGAACACGCGCCCAGCAGCGGTGATGATGTCGGTATAACGCCACGTCGCGGTCAGGTTGGTCCCGCGCGTGTGCCATTCCTGCGTCAGCACGTCGAACACCATGCAGGCGGTCGGGGTCCGGTAGCTGATGAAGATGTGACCCCGGTCCTGGTACGTCTTGCCGATGATGTTGGTCGCGCCTGCTGATCGCAGCGCAGCCGACACCCACGGCTCGGACACGATGGGCGAGCCGCCCTGACCCAGCCGGCGCACGTTGAACGCCTCGTCCACGAAGAAAAGCGAGTTGTCAGCCTTGACGATGCCATCACGGCACGCGCAGCCGACTTGCTGCGTCATGCCAGCCTGCGCCGCGAAGGGGTCGGCGCTGTCGCCGGTCTGCGACCAGACTTCAATCGTCTGCGAGCCAAGCAGGTAGTAGAACTCACCCAGCACGCGGCCCGCGATGATGTCGTCAGGCGAACTCTCGGCCGTGTAGTAGTTCAGCGCCGTCACGTCATCGAGCGCGAGGACAGCCGTGAAGCCGAACCGGTTGCGATACGTGAACAGCCCACGCTGGCCCAACGTGTCCACGGACGTGAACGCCGAGGCGCTGGCGTCAGACAGCAGCGTTGCATACTGCGCATCCGTCACCGCCGCGATGGCTGTTCCCGTCGAGACGTACAGCCCGCCATTGAACAGCCCAAAGCCCTGCGTCTCGGTAAAAGCGAAGTCGCCACGGTCTGACCCGGCAATCGTCCCCGTCAGGCTTCCCGTCGAGTTGCCCGATGGCGTGAACGTGGACAGGGTCGTCCCCTGCGCGATCAGCACATTGCCCGAGGCGTGGCCGTCTGCCTGCCACATCCCACGGCACGCGCCGGCAAAGTCGGCACGCTGGAGACTGCCAGGCGCTTCGATCAGCACATTCTCACGCTGCGGGTCGTTCGGATGCGGTTCCCGGTAGACGTTGTGGCACTTTTTCTCGGCAAGCCCCGTGACAACGGCGGAGGCTGCGGAAGTCGCCATCGGCACGCGCACTAGAAGTATTCCGCCCGCGTCGGCTTGTTGAACCGCTCGCCGCTTTGCACGAGACGCCGCAGGTTGCGCTCCGCTGTCGGCTCGTAGGTCTGACGGAACGATGCAGCCTGCCCGCCGTCCATGTAGTCGTCAGCCGCGTGGCAGGCGACATACATGGCGAGGTCTTCCAGCATCGACTGCGGACATGCGCTGTCGGACCAGTAGGCAATGCCGAGGTCGCGCAGCTTCTCGTTGACCGAAGCTATCAGCCCCTCGATCAGCGCGGTGTCCTCGGCTTCCGCCGTCTCGCCTGCCTGCAAGACCTTGAGCTTCTGAAGCACGCGGTTGCGCAGCTCGGCAAGGGTCGCGTCAGCCATTGACCACCTCGCCCTCGATCACTTCCAGCGGTTCGCGTGTCGCGCCTTCCAGCGCAGCGCGCAGCCGTTCGATGCCCCAGCGCTTGTCATAGTTCGCGCCGAGGTCATCGAGCTGTTGCTTGATGATGGCGCGCTCGTCCTGTTCCCGTGAGCCTCTCGGCTCCGGCGCGTCCTGCGGAACTTCCGTAAAATACGGATGGTTCCGCAGTTTGTTGACCTGCCACGGGAGAAGGTGGCCGACATCAACAGGAGCGCCAGCCGAAAACGTGACGCCGTAGAGGGAGGCGAACTCGTCGCCCCCCTCGTCGTCACCCTTCCAGATGAAAGCCGGCATCAGACAGCAATCGTCGGATCGACCACGTACCAGACAACCACCGAGACAACGCCGGTATGGCCCGCGTTGCCCGCTGTATTGGCTTCGATCTGGATTTTGGTCTTCTTCGTAAACTGCGGGAGAGTTCCCGCAGCCAGAACGCCGCTCAGCGGATACATCAGACCCACAACCGGCGAGACGTTGCCAGCAGCGAACACATCGCCCGTCAACGTACCGAGATTGCCAAGCCCGTCAGGGTCGGCAGCGTCATACGTTCCCGAACCGCCGTTAGCGGCCCAGCCGATGTCCATGTCCAGCGTTTCCGTGCCGGTATCGAGGTCGGCGCCGTAGAAGTAGCCTCCGACAACGACAGCGCCGGCAGGCACCCAGCACATTTCGAAGATGTCGCCATCTTCGACCGCTGCTGCGATGGTGTACGTGCCGTAAGCGCATTGAAGGACGCCCGCGCCAGCATAGTGAGCAATCGGGAAGCCCGTTGCACCGCGCGTTGCGGTGAGTGTTTCAGCAACCATTGTTCAATGC
>Ga0181350_1000237_pt1 | contig 16767 bp, 16 predicted proteins | sample Su13VDMM110DCMD_FD_130105 | JGI IMG/M metagenome (GOLD analysis project Ga0181350, IMG submission 130105) | Freshwater viral communities from Lake Michigan, USA - Su13.VD.MM110.DCM.D | ecosystem: Environmental > Aquatic > Freshwater > Lake | place: USA: Michigan | collected 2013-07-16
GTATCATTAACAACACCTTCAATCATTTATGATCAAGAACGTATTGCGTTGATGAAAGAAAAAGTAGATTTAGCTTCTCAAATCATGGAAAATAATTTATTACCAACTGATTGGATTTATGATAACTTATTCCATTTCAGTGAGGATCAATATGATGAATACCGTGATTTAATTGCTGAAGATAAAAAACGTAAATTTAGATTAGCTCAAATAGAAGCAGAAGGTAATGATCCATCAGAAACAGGTCAGGTATATGGTACACCACATCAATTAGCAACAGCTTATGGTAAAGGTAGAGGTAATAGTGAAGTACCAACAGGATACAATGAGAAAAATCCTAATGAACCAGTACATTTAGTTGGTCGTCCTAAAGCATCAGCATCTAATATTAATAGACAAGATAATCCCTTTGGTAAAGATAGAATTGGTGCTAAAACATATAGTACCGCGGGTGTTGATCAAGAAGATAGTTTAGCTAAAACACAATGGAAAGGTGGTTCACCACTAGCGTTAGAAACATATTTAAAAAACAAACATATGTTTGATAGTATACCTGTCAATCGTAAAACAAATTTATTTGAACAAAGCGATTTATTAAATGAAGACAATATTCGCGACGAAATTAAATAAACTACATATTTATAATTAGTATCATTGTACTAAACTATGCGTATAAAACATAACAAATTCCGCAACACAGGTGTATTATTTGAATTATTAGTGCGTCAAATCGCATCTGATACTTTAGCTAATACTGACTCTAAAGCGGTAAAAATCGTGAAAAAATTCTTTCATAACAGTGAGTTAGCGAAAGAACATAAACTCTATCATACAATTGTAACAGCACCACGCTTAAGTGAGGGTAAAGCAGAAGTATTAGTTAATACTACTATTGACTGTGCTAAAAAATTGAATAAAGAGCAATTACTTAAAGAAAAATATAACCTTATTAAAGAGATTAAGAAGCATTACGATTTAGAAAGCTTCTTTAAGTCTAAAATCACTAACTATAACGTGTTAGCAGCAGCTTATACATTATTTGAATCAGCAATGGAGAATAAGTTTGTTGAACCTAAACAACTTGTGATTAATAAACTCACTATCTTAGAACATATTACTAAAAAACAATTACTTGAGACTAAAGAAACTGATGTATCTATAGCTCTTAATAAAGAAGATAATAATATTCGTTTACTTGCTTACAGAATGTTAATTGAAAAATTCAACAACAAATATGCTAATTTAAGTAACAGACAAAAATCAGTACTTAAAGAATTCATTAACAATATCTCTAATCCAGAACATCTTAAGATATATATTAACGAAAATCTAGATAAAATTAAAAAAGAACTAACTTCTTTAGTTAAACAAGTAGACGATAAGACTACTGAAATTAAGTTAAACGAAGTTATAACGTTGATAAAACCAATATCTAGTAAGTCATCCGTAAAAGATGATCATTTAGTAGCATTACTTCAATATCAGCAGTTAGCTGAAGAAATTAAGAAAATCAATGGATAATAAACTTAAAATAAAAGAAGCTTTAAAGAAAAAGCTTAGACAAGAAATGTCCATGACTGGAACAGGTGCTTCTGCAACACCTGGTACTGGTGAAGGTGTAGCTACAAAATACGCTTTTGGTAAAAATACTGGAGGTGGTACTCCAAAAGATTGGAAAGCTGCTCCATCAATTCCTAACCGTCCATCTAAAGCTATGGATTATAAAAAAATATTTGAAGGTGAATTAAAACCAGGTGTAAAATATAATTATAAAGGAGAAAGTGGATTTATATCTACTGGAGGATCTAGTGATCCAAAAAATTGGAAGTTTTTAGGTGATAAAGGAAAATATCCTTATTTAGATGTTAAAGCTGATTTAGTTCCTTCTGAAAGACAACCTGGAAAATATGATGGTGCTTTTGATTTAGGAATAGGTAAAGGGCATTATATAGATGAAACTGAAAAAACTACTGATAAGATTCATATAGGTACTAATACTAAAACTGATTCTGATATTTATTTTGAACCTTCAACAGGTACATTCTCTATTAATATAATTGATCCTGCTGGAAACAGAACTAATAAATTACAAGTTAATACTATTGATGATGTATTAGCTAAATTTCCAAACTGGAAATGGACAGAACAAGGTAAAGCGGAATTTAGTGATGCTTTAAATGAAGAACAATTAGAAGAGGCAACAATACCTGACAATATTAAAAAATTCGCTCAAAGAAAAGGTGTTACTAATATTGTAAACCAAGTAGCACGTTGGGCTGAAAAAGTAGGTGCTCGTATTGCTGGTGGAACTGCTGTTGGAATGAATTATTCTACCTTAGTATTAGATTTAGATTACAAACAACAAGGTGAAATTCGTATTAACACAGATAATAAAACAATCAAATTATATGATAAACCCGTTGATAATTTTAATGCTTTTCAACGTGTATATGTTGATTATAAAGATTTAGATGAAAATATAGAGCGTGATCAAAAAGTAAAAATAATAAAAGGTACGCATACTGGAAATATAGCTACTGTTCATGATTTTGATTCTGAAAAAGATACAGCATCTGGAGATGATTGGGTTGATGTATTAATAGGTGATAAAAAAGAAAAGAAAACAGTTAAAGCATCTGAATTAAAACCATTAAATGAAAACTACGCTCGCTTTAGAAACGAAACTAAAACTCGTACTAAACCAGAACAATTTCATAACGCTGTTAAATCAGTAAAACAAAAAGTAAACGAAATTAATCGTTTATTCGAATATATGAATCGCTTACAAAGTGAATTAAGTGAAAGTGATGGTGGATTAAAACATAAAAAATACACTAATAAAGCAATTCAATCAATAAAAGAATCAACAAAACAATTATTTTTTAAATCGACAAAATTAAAATAATGGCAGATAATTTTGACATGAAAAAATTCCTAACTGAAAATCAGATAGGACCATACGCAAGAAACACAGTAAAAGAAAATAGAACAGCTGAAGATTTATTTCAAATGTTTAAAGATGAAGATTTAGTTAATGACAGGCGTGATTATGATGAAGAAGATTTAATGTCTGCTTATTCTGATCTTTCTAGTGAAGAAGCTGGAAAATTAGTTAACATGCTTCAAAATGTAAGTGAAGAATCTGTTAGTATGTTTAAATCAGATAATCCAGAAGGTGATCAATTAGTATTACGTTTCTTAAAAGGTATAGCTCAAAAATTTGACTATCCAGTATCACAAGCAGCATTATTTGTAAAAGAAAGAATTAAAAAATTAGGATACTAAAATATAAAATTAAAAATAAAATGAAAAAACCAATAAACGAAATAGCAAGATTAAGACGTATTGCTGGCTTAATCACTGAAGGTGAATATCAAGAAGAAATAATGCAAAATAAAACAGCTGAAGATTTATTTCAAATGTTTAAAGATGAAAATTTAGTAAATGACAGACGTGAATATGATGAAGAAGATTTAATGTCTGCTTATTCTGATCTTTCTAGTGAAGAAGCTGGAAAATTAGTTAGCATGCTTCAAAATATAAATGAAGCTAAATCTTCTGTATCTAAAGAAGATAAAATCCAAGTAATTAAAGAATGGATTTGGTTCACTTGTGATGAAGGACAAGCTAAAGATGATATCAACAAATACAATAAAATGGTTGATATGTATTTTGCTAGTAAAGATGATGTAACTAAAGAAGATTTTAAAAATATATGGAATAAAGTAAGTGAAGTATGGGGTGTAGGCGATACAGGAGCTGACTCAGAAGGATTTCCAGAAACATGGAAAGATATTCAAACAGGTACTTTAGTTAATCCTGGACAAACATATGAAGGTAAAGAAAAAGAAGAAGAAGCATTTGGTGGTATTAATGAAAACTCATACCTTATGGCTAAAAATCCTAATGTAAAAGCTAAAGTTGAAATGATTATTAGTACGTTAAAGAATATTGATATTGATGGTGAAACAATGGAGTATATATTGGATGAAGTAGGTATGTCTGATCAAATGGCTAATCAATTAGTTCATAATAAAGCTGAATATCAATCATCAAATGAAGGTAAAGAAAAAGAAGAAGAAGCATTTGGTGGTATTAATGAAGGATCAGCGGATGAAGTTCCACTCACTCCAAAAGTAAAAAAATTCATTGATAAAGCTATAGCTGATGCTAAAAAAGATGGTGAGTTTGAAAATTTAGTAGATGCTGATTGGTTTGATAATGAATTAATAGATGAACTAATTGATTTATTCGAAGATGAAGACTATGATAGTGCTTCAAAAGAAGTAAAAGATTATATTTCAAAAGTAATTTCTGTTAAAGAATCTCAAATGAATGAAGCATTAAAACCACATGTATATGATCGTATGTATAATTTATCTAGCATCACAGGTAAAATGGAAATGATTAGAGCAGCTGAAGAAATAATGAATGATTTAACAGAAGAAGGATTTGAAGTACCTGAAATCAGAGAATTTTTTACACAATTAATTAATGAAGAAACTTTTTAATGGCAAAAGCATTAAATTCAGCCAATAAAATAAGTTTTGGCACTCGTAAAAGAGGAAAAGTAAAAAAATCATTTAATAAACATACACCTCGTCCAAAAAAATATGTTGGTCAAGGTAGAAGTTAATATTTATACGTATGACAACAATAGATTTATACCGTAAACACAAAGCTGGAGAAATCAGCCGCGAGAAATTCTTATATGAAGTAAGAAGAGATCCAAAATTATCAACATTTCTTACTAATTTAACATCATATGATGACGCAGTTAAGATCCTTAAAAATAGAGGTATTGTAACTGAAGTTGATACTAAAGAAGCTAATGCCGATGAGGCTGTTAAAGCTGAAGTTAAACCTAAAGCTCCAACAACTAAAAAACCAAAAACATTACATCTTGATGTTGCTCATCCGTATGAATATCGTTTAGGTTTACAACAAGAATTAAATACTTTAGGTGAATATACAGACGAGGCTTTTAAAAAATCTAAAATTAAAGTATTAAAGAATTTAGCTAAAGACGCTAACTTCTATACTACATTATTAAACGCTAAAACATCTCCATACGAATTTAAGAAAACTGAAACTGACGCGAAGGGTATGCAAGCTCGTCCTGATGGATATATGAAGAAAGAAGCTAAAAAAGATGAAAAATCAAACGTTAAAGATAATTTAGGTAATAAAGAAGCTGGTACAACTAAACCAAAAGGTATTACAATAATGCCTGATAAAGGTGTTACTGGTACTCAAAAAACTATTAAAGAAGGTTTAGAAGAAACTAAAAAAAGATCAATTAACAAATATGTTACTGTAGAGATTGAAGATGATGGTGAAGAATATCCAATGTTAAATAAAACAGCGGTTGCTAATTATCTTAAATCAGCAATTGATCCTGAAGAAATTGAAAATGTAGATATTTTTATGCGTGATGATGAAGGATTTGATGAATCATCAAGTTATTTCTTTGAAGATAATTATGTTGATACAACTGAACAAGAAGTTGAAGATTGGGCTAAACAAGAAATGAGTTACTATTTATTCTCTAGTCCTGATGAATTTCCAAGTAAAGAAGATACTATGGAAGAAGGTTCATTCATGGGTGGTGTTGATTTAGGTTCTTCATTTGATAAAATGAAACAAGATATAGTTGGAAATAAAGAAGATTTTGAATTAGCTGATGAAAACGCATTTTCTGACTTAATGAAAAAATATGATTGGTATTATGAAATGAGTGATGATTCAAGATCTTATGACAGTGGAAAAGAAATAGATCAAAAACTTAAATTATTATCTAAAAAGATAGGTATTGAAAGAGCAGTTGAATTATTTAATCAAAAAGCTCCTCAAGATAGAAAAGTAAACGCTTCATTTTTTACAATGAATGAAGATAAACATGCTAAATTAAAAGAAAAACTAAAACAAGGTTTAAAAGAATTAATAACTCCAGCAGATGTCGCTGTCGCTAAAAGATCAGGTAAACCAATTAATGTATCTGCTACTAATACTATGGATATAGCATCATTAAAAACTGCTAAAGCTAATTTTACTACATATGAGTAAGCAAGTATTAATAGAATATTTTTCATTCCAACCATCACCTCGTGCTTTGCATGAGGCAAAGTTGTCTCCATCCAAAAACTTACTTGTTGAAGGTGTAGTACAACGTGCTGATGCGAAAAATCAAAACGGAAGAGTATATCCTAAAGATACACTAGAACGTGAAGTTGAAAAATATGTAGCTGGTCCAATATATGAAAACAGAGCATTAGGCGAACTAGACCATCCAGAATCATCTATTATTAATCTTAAAAATGTTAGTCATAATATTAAAAAATTATGGTGGGACGGTGATGATTTAATGGGTGCTATTGAAGTACTGCCAACACCATCAGGTAATATATTAAAAGAACTATTTTTAAACGATATAACAGTTGGTATTTCATCTCGTGGTATGGGTTCAGTAAAACCATTAGGTGAAGGTACAGTGGAAGTACAAAGCGATTTTGAACTATTATGTTGGGATTTTGTTAGTACACCTTCAACACAAGGTGCCTTTATGAAACCAGTTGGATTAAATGAAAATTTCAATCCATCATTATTTAAAGGTAATAAATATATAAAAGTAAATAATATTATATCTGAAATTATTTGTTCACAAACAGGAATTTGTTGTTTAAAATAATAAAAATCATGTCTGTTAAATTAATTGATATACTAAATGAATTAACTGATGATCAAGCATCATTAGCATTATCTCAAGCTATTAAATCACCAAGTATAGGAGATTTTGTAAGTAAATTTAAAGAAATTGCATCAGATCCAAAAGTGCAAGCTATTTTAAAAGCTGGTTTAACTGATGGAAATCCAAATGATGAAAAAATAAATTATTCAAAAACTTCTCTTCCAGTTTTAAATCTTCTTCCTACTCAAAGTGAAATAGGATTTGATCAGAGTATACTTAATATATTGACTGATAAATTCAAAAGTGTAGCGAGTATATTAGACGGTACAGCAGATGTTGGTGGACCAATTGTCACTTATAATGGAAAATATGTAATAGACGGTCATCATCGTTGGAGTCAAGTATACGCAGCTAATCCTAAAGCAAAAATGGAAGCTTTAAATATTCAAGGAAATTTAAAGCCAACAGAAATTCTAAAGTTAGTTCATGCAGCTATTGCAGCTAAAATGGGAGAATTACCAGGAGCAAATCCAAAAGGTATAAATATTTTAGATGGTATAACGCTAAAACAAGTACAAGATGCTGTTAATGATAATCTAACCAATCCAGAAACAGAGAAACTTTATAAAGAGAAAAAAGGATTAGCAGATAAAAATACTATTGCAAAATATATATTTGGAAACTTACAACAACTGATTAAAAAAAATAAACCAATAGCAGGTGCACCAGGTAGAATAAATATGCCACAAACTGATGCTGATAAAGAATCAGCAACAACAAAATTAGATTTATTACAAAAAGGCATTATTAATTTTAAAAATCCTAAAGTAAGTGATGTTAAAGATGATGTTAAAGATGATATTAAAGAAATAAAACGCCTACAAAAATTAGCAGGTATAAAATAACCCCACTATTGATAGTATTGATAGTTCGACCCAGCCCTGTAAGGCTGGGTTTCATTTTTGTCGCTTTGACTATATTTCATATATTTATGTACATCCCACATATGAGATCTCCAATATCTCATTAGAATAAAATTTATAATCCTATATTACTTTTCCTAATAAGTAATCAGTCAAAAAGGAGAAATCACAATGACAAATCAAGAATTATTTAAGCAAGCAATTGCCGATGCTAAATCTGTGCGTGACGCAGCTGTAGCAAATGCCAAAGCCGCTCTTGAAGAAACTTTTACTCCAAAAATTATGTCTATGTTGTCTGCCAAATTAAATGAAATGGAAGAAGACGAAGACGAAAAAGAAAAGAAAAAAGTTACTAAAGAAGAGTATGGTATGGAAGAAGAAACTTCTGACATGGAAGAAGGAATGGAAGATGAAATTGGATACGAAGCAGGACAACAAAAACCACGTGTTGATGTTGATCAAGCTAACGATTCTATCAATTCTAAAGACCTTGAAGAAATGGACCTTGAAGAAATTTTAGCTGAACTTGAAAAAGAAGAAGGCAAAATGAAAGAAGGTAAAATGAAAGACGGTAAAAAAGAAAAAGTCGAAGAAAATCATTCTGACACTGATGCTGATGACAAAATGAAAGAAGCAAAAGACGAAGAAGCTAACGACGATGACGAAGTTACCGAATTAACAGTTGATGAATTAAAAGACATTATCCGTGACGTTTTACAAGACGTAATGGGCGATTCTGAAGAATCAAGTGAAGAAACCTCTGATGAAGATGGTGAAGAAGAAAGCGATGAAGAATCTATTAGTTTAGATGAATTATTAGCTGAACTTGATATGGAAGAAAGTTCATACACGGATGAATTACCTCATGATGACATTTCAGGAACTGAAATGGGATTTGTTGGTGGTAAGAAAGATGTTAAAGGTACAGAAAAAGGATATGTTGCTGAAAAGAAAAAAGAAGATGATGAGAAAAAAGTAGAAGAAGCTAAGAAAGAAGCTAATAAAGCTAAAAAAGACTTAGAAGAAGCTATTAAAGTTATCAAATTCTTGAAAAAAGAACTTAATGAAGTTAACTTGCTAAATGCTAAGAATACTTATGTTAATAAGATTTTCAAATCTAAAACTTTATCTGAATCTCAAAAGGTTAGTGTTCTTAAATCAATGGATAAAGCTACTAATGTAAAAGAAGCTAAGAGTATTTATGAAACTCTTAATGAATCATTAGAAGTTAGATCTAAAACAAGAGGACAAATTAAAGAATCAATTGGTTTTGCCTCTAAGGCAGCTGGTGTTGCACCAAAACAACCAATTGTAGAAAGCGACGCTGCTATTCGTCGTATGCAGCAATTAGCAGGAATTATTAAATAAATTAAAAACAAAATTAAAATTCATTAAAAATGAGTCAAATCCAATCATTAATCGAATCTGCTAACCCATGGCAGTCTCAACAAGGTGACGCAAGTCGTCTTGCTAACAAATGGGGAAAATCAGGTTTGTTGGAAGGTCTTAAAGACTACGACAAATCAAACATGGCTATGATGTTAGAAAATCAAGCTAAACAATTAGTTGTTGAAACATCTCAAACTGGTACTGGTGGTACATTTACTGCAGGTACAGGTGAACAATGGGCTGGAGTTGCTCTTCCATTAGTTCGTAAAGTATTTGGTCAGATCGCTTCAAAAGAATTCGTTTCTGTTCAACCAATGTCTTTACCTGCTGGATTGGTATTCTTCTTAGATTTCCAATATGGTACAACTAAGAATCCATTCACATCTGGTAACTCACTTTATGGTACAGCTAACACAACTGGTGAAGGTTTTGGTAACCAAGCAGCTGGTGGTCTTTATGGAGCTGGTAAATTTGGTTATTCAATCAATCAATTCTCTGCTTCTTTGTTGTTCTTCACTACATCTGTAGGTGGTACAACTTATGTTACTGGTTCTAATGCTAGTTTAACTGCTGATACAATTTGGTCTTTGACCGGATTTGATACTACAATTTCTGCTTCTGTAGCTAGAAATGAAGTTAAACTTGCTTATGTTCCAACTTCAAGTTTATCTAGTGTTGATCAAAACTCAATTCGCGCTGCAATTTTCACTTCTGGTTCTTTAATTACAGCCACTAGAAACTTAAGTCAATACAACTACTTAAGTGGTGCTACTGCTGTAATATTTGTAAGTGCTTCATCTGCTGAAATCACTGCTCAAACTAATGCAACTTCAGGTTCTGTATTCTATAATAAGAAAACTGCTGATAATGCTCGTGGTGATTTTGAAGATGGACAAGCATATGGTACTTCTAACGCTGTTGGTGCTTCAGGTACTCAAATTTCTATTCCAGAAATTAACGTATCAATGAGATCTGAAACTATTGCTGCTAAAACTCGTAAGTTAAAAGCACAATGGACTCCAGAATTTGCTCAAGATTTGAATGCTTACCAAAACTTAGATGCTGAAGCTGAATTGACTTCAATGTTATCTGAATACATTTCTTTAGAAATTGATTTAGAAATTCTTGATATGTTGATTCAAAATGCTCCAATCAATGAAGTATGGTCAGCTAAAGTTGGTAATCAATTGAATACAGCTGGTACTCAATTTGATTCTAATACATCTGGTGTTTATTACACTCAAATGACTTGGTTCCAAACTTTGGGTATTAAATTGCAAAAAGTATCTAACCAAATCCACCAAAGAACTTTACGTGGTGGTGCTAATTTCATGGTTTGTTCTCCAACTGTAGCTACTATCTTGGAATCAATTCCAGGATTTGCAGCTGATACTGATGGTGATTCAGCTAACATGAAATATGCATTTGGTGTTCAAAAAATTGGCCAATTAAATAGCCGTTACAAAGTTTATAAGAATCCATACATGTTAGAGAATACCATATTAATGGGCTTCCGTGGTAATCAATTCTTAGAAACTGGTGCTGTTTATGCTCCATACATTCCGTTGATCATGACTCCATTAGTGTACGATCCATCTACCTTCACTCCAAGAAAAGGTATCATGACTCGTTACGCTAAGAAAATGGTTCGTCCTGAATTCTATGGTACTGTAAAAGTAGCTAACTTAGAGGTTATCTAATTTAGTTTAGTATAGAGTTAATAAAATTGAGATCCAAGCCTAGCTTGGGTCTCTTTTTTTATATTTATATCAAACCAATAATTTATGTCTACACAACAAGAAGAAAAACAAAATAAAAAAAAGGTTTTCAAAAACGAAATTAAGTATCAAATTACACTTAATGAAGAACAAAAAGAAGCGAAACGGCTAATTATAGAAAATCAAATTGTTATTATTACTGGTCGAGCCGGGTGTGGTAAATCGTTAGTATCAGCGCAAACAGCGCTAGATTTTATGTTTAAAAAACAATTCGATAAAATATTAGTAACTAGAGCAGCCGTTGAAGTAGGGCATTCATTGGGTTTTTTACCCGGTAGTTTAAACGAGAAATTCAACCCATATCTAGAAGCATTCCAAGAAAATTTAGTTAAATGTTATGACAAAGTTAAAATTGACGATCTTATTAAGGACAACAAAATTGAAGCTTTACCTGTCCAGTTTATACGTGGAAAAACAATTGATGATGTACTTGTGGTGGAAGAAGCACAGAATCTCACTAAAGCAGAAATACTTGCTATTCTTACACGACTTGGTAAAAATGGTCGCATTATAATTAATGGTGATAATGAGCAAAAAGATATTAGAGATCCATTCAATGGTCTCAGTTATGTTATAGAACTATCTAAAAAAATTGCTGAAATTAAGTGGGTTAAATTAAAACATAATCACCGTTCAGATCTAGTAGGTAAAATACTAGAACATGAATATGGAAAATAATCACTAATTATATATTTACCATATTTATATTGGAATAATACTAATATAAACATGGCGCATCAATTATCAAGCAATCAATTATACGGAGGTGGATATGATCAACGTATCAACGGTACTATACAATTAGATCGAGTTAAAGGTCATACTCCTTTTGGATACTATGATAATGATCCTGAATTTATTAAAGATGCTACACGTGCGACAGCATTTGTTGCTCAACGTTTAGGAGTAGCAGGTAATTCTGGAGGACAAACTATTATAACTGAATTAACAGTTTACGCCGCTATGGAAGAGGCTGTTACTACTTATGGTAATGCCGTTTATCAATATAAAATTAGAGATAATTATATTAATTTAGAAGGATCAGAAACATTACCTTTTACTCAAACAGATGTTGCTGATAAAATAGTTTTAAGTTTAGACGATACTATTAATTCTCCTGTATATTGGTCTAATTCTAGAGCAGCTGATTGGGCTGATATAGGATTTGATACAGCTAACTCTTCATCAGCTGCTGGTGGAGAAATATTTATATGTTCATCATCATTAAATGACTATTTATCTCCAGATCTTACTAAATTAGGCAATTTTGGATTTTTTACTTATCAAAATCCAGCTTACTGTTATACAGATGCTTCATATGTCTATCCAACCACATCATATCCAACAGCTGTTAGAGGACAAAGTTTATTAACATTTGACTTTAGTACTATAGTGTATCCACAATTTAATAAAGTAGCGGGCGCAACTGTAGCTACTCTTCATTATTCAGAATCTTATACTACATTTAATACAACTGCTCAAGCTATTTTTACATCCACACCAGGTAGTAGTTCATTTAGTGTAACAGCAAGTAATGGTACAGATAAATTTTTATTTGTAGTTACTGCTTCTGCTTTACCTAATGATACAATAACAACTTTTTATATTGCTACTGGTAGTAATGCTAATAATACCGCTAATAATATAGCTAAAAAATTAAATAGTGTAACTTCTAATTTTGGTGTAACTATAACTGCTATTACAGGTTCAACTCCTACAACTTTAGAATTAAGTTCATCATTTGGTTCAACAGTAGACCCAAGTGTTAATTTTCAAATAAACTATTTAGATGGTACTTCTACTCCTCAACAAGTTGTATTTACACAACCTAATACTTATAATACTTATGAAATAACAGATGGTAAATCTTTTATTTATTTCTTTACTACTATTAGAATTCAAGATTATTTTTATGGAGCTGATAATAAAAATTTGAGTATTAGTAATTGGTGGCAAACTGTTAACACATCTTATTATCAAGATGTAATGAAAGGTAGAAATCTAAATGGACGTTTATTAAATAATAGTTTACAAACCCAAATTAGAATAGCTGAAGCATACGCTCAAGAAGCAGGAATAGGAGGATATACAACTGAATATACTGGTTCATTAACTTTAATTCCAGGACAACAAAATTATGATTTAAATGCTTGGGCAAGTTCTTCATTAAATTTATCTGAAGGAGATAGAATAGAAATTAGACAATTATTTTATCAAGAACCACCAGCAATTGTAAGATACTTTGACCCATATGCTGGTACAGGTACTGGTGTTCAAGGATTACTTGAAACCTTTGGATTTGGTTCTTATTCACCTGGAGTTAACTTTATGTTGATGCCTGTATATTGGGATATTCAAAAAATTCAAGCAATTGAATTTAATGATCAAGTAAGAAAATCAGCATTTAGTTTTGATCTAGTAAATAATCAATTAAGATTATTTCCTGTACCAACAGATCCTTCAACACTTCTTTTTAAATATATGAAAACAAGTGATAAGTATATGCCATCAACTGATACTAGACCTAATATAGTATCAGATGTAATGAATGTACCTTATAGAAATCCTATTTATACTAATATAAACCAAATAGGTAGATCTTGGATTTTTAGATATACTTTAGCTTTATGTAAAGAAATTGAAGGACAACTTAGAGCATCAATTGCATCTACTGGTCAAACTTTAATTATTAATGGTACTGAATTATTAACTGATTCTCGTACTGAAAAATTAGATTTAATAACTGAATTAAGAGAATATTTAGATCAAACAACACGTAGATCTCAATTAGAGAGAAAACAACAAGAATCTGAGTTTAGTCGTCAAACAATGAATCAAATACCATTATTAATTTACTCTTTATAAAATAAAACATGCCAGGTATACCATTAATAAGTCCAGCTCCATCGAATAATCCAACTGTATCTGTGACTCCTACTCGTACACCAACATTAACACCATCAAGGAGTGTAGGGACTTCTGTGACACCTACACCAACAGTTACACCTAGTATAACTACTACACCTAGTATAACACCTAGTATAACAACAACTCTAAGTGTAACTCCTACTCCATCAATAACACCATCATTTACACCAACAATATCAGCAACCCCAACCCCAACACCAACACCATCTAATTCACCAGATTGTAACACAGGTAATTTATTGTCTCAAATGCAATTAGCTACTATAGCATTATTACAAACTGCTGTTGGTTATTATAAAATAGAATTAAGTCAAACAAAAAGAAATATATATGGTGAATCATTAGAAAAATGGTATTATCAACCTGTTTTAGCTAAATGTTCAATTTTAAGAGAAGATGATTCTATTAGAGATGAAATGTTTGGACCAGATATAGAAAAAATAATAAAATTAACTATACCTAAAGCAGTATTTGATGTTCCTGATACAGCAAATCCATTAGATGGAGTTGGGTTAAATTTCTTACCAGAAATTGGAGATATAATTTATGAAAGATCATTAGATAGATATTTTGAAGTACATAATATTATAATTGACTTTCAATCATATAATGCTAATGTAGGTAGTGGTCAATTAAATTGTCCTCCAACAGAATTAGTGACATATCGTCTTGAATGTCATCATACAAGAGCTAGTAGATTAAATTTATTACCTTCTAAATTAATATAATGCCTGAACAAATAAAACCAAGACCAAAAAATCATCATGAACTATTAGATGAAGCCTTAGGAAAAAAAACTCAAGAACCTTCATCAGTAGACAGATCTTTTACAGACAATAATAGAGGAAATGATGTCTCTACATCAGGAGATAGAGTAAAAGATTTATATATTGGTTTAATAGATATTGATTCTTCTATTGTAAAACATATTGAACATTCTATTAAACCATTCATTTTTCAAGACGGAAATAGAATTCCAGTTCCTGTAATGTATGGATATCCAGAACGTTGGCAAACAATACAAGAAAAAGGAACATTAAGAGAATATTCAGGTAGGATGATTAATCCAGTTATTGTTATTAAACGTGATAGTATTGAAAATAATAGAACATTAGGTACAAAAATAGATCCTACAGTTTCTTATAACTTTCATACATTTGAAGTATCATATACAAATAAAAATCAATATGATAACTTCACTGTTTTAAGTAATAGAACACCTGTTAAGGAATTTAGACGAGTAGTGATGCCTGAATATATTACTGTAAAATATAGTTGTGTTATATTCACTAACCATTTAGAACAAAATAATAAAATTATAGAAGCATTTCAATATGATGACAATTCATATTGGGGTGAAGAAGGCAGATTCCAATTTAGAGCAATGATCAATACTTTCTCAACATCAAATGAATATTCAGCAGGAGATGATAGAACTGTTCGAACTAACTTTGATTTAACTTTAAATGGATATATTATACCAGACACAATAAATAAAGAAATATCATATAATAAAAAATATTATTCTAAATCTCAAGTTATATTCAATACAGAGGTAGTAACAAAGAATCTATAAAAAAGTTAGGTTAATCAATAAATCTTTATTATATTACAGGTAGAATGGATGATAAATTATTTACTCAATTTATATAAATAAGAGTCTACAACTAAATTTGGTTGTCTCCCTTTTCTTATATATATTTATATCAAATAAAAATAAATTAATTATGTCAATTGTAATTGTACTTATTGTTGTATTAGTAGTAGGTGGATTAATTGTTAAATTTTATCCATATCCTAAAAAAGTAAAAGTAATCGAAGAACAACCAACATGGGATTTTGATAATCATGTGACTGATTTAGCTCCTGAAGCAACTCCAGATCCAACTGTAGTAGCATTTATTAAGGAACAAGTAAAAAAACCAGTATCTAAAAATAAAGCTAAAGTAAAACCATTAGCTAAAATGGAAGTAAAAAATAAATCAACTAAAAAATAAGTTATATGTCAGAAGTAAAAAAACTATCAGAAGAAGAATTACAACAAATTAAAGAAATTAAACAAGAATATGCTAATTTAGCTATGTCTTTAGGAGAAATAGAATTACAAAAATCTAATCTTGAAAAAGAAAAATCACGTCTTTTAACATATCAAGATCAATTAGGTACTAAAGAAACAGATTTAGCAAAACAGTTAACTGAAAAATACGGTAATGGTACTATTAATATAGAAACCGGTGAAATAAATGTATAATATTTAGTGTTAGGTGTTAGGAGTTAATATAGAAAATGCCTCGTCAATCATGACGAGGTTTTTTCATCATATTTATATCAAATAATATTTAATTAATGAATCTTTATAAACAAATAGCATTTCAAGGAGGTGATGTTACTTTTAATACAGTAACAACAGATACTATTATAATATCTGGATCTTCAGATTTTACATCTTCTTACGCTATTACAGCATCATATGCTTTAACAGCTTCTTATTTATTAGGAAGTAGTGGTAGTAATATAAATGCTTCTTCTTTAGCTACTACAGGATCAAATATCTTTAAGGGTAACCAAACTATAACAGGAAGTATATATTTAAATTCAGGTTCATTATTTGGTACTTCATCTTACGCTATAGAAGCAGTAACATCTTCATACCCAATATCTGTAAATGGATCTACACTATATTCTGTAAATCCTTTAGCGGGAATTTCAAGTAATGATAATTCAATATTTTTTGGAAAAAACGCTGGAGCTGGAGCTTTATATGCTTTTAATTCTACATTTTTAGGACAAAATTCAGGTTTAAATGCTTATAGTGCTAATAACTCTAATTTTTTAGGATATAATGCTGGTGTTGGTTCTTTTAATGGTGTTTACTCAAATTTTATAGGTAATTTAGCTGGATATCAAGCTGTAGAGGCTAAATATTCTATTTTTATAGGTAATAATGCTGGTTATCAAGCTACTAATGCTTCTTATTCAATATTACTAGGACATAATACTGGTAAAACAATATCGGGAAATGGAATAGGATCAAATAATATTATTATAGGCTCAAATATTA
>Ga0181350_1000239_pt1 | contig 16740 bp, 22 predicted proteins | sample Su13VDMM110DCMD_FD_130105 | JGI IMG/M metagenome (GOLD analysis project Ga0181350, IMG submission 130105) | Freshwater viral communities from Lake Michigan, USA - Su13.VD.MM110.DCM.D | ecosystem: Environmental > Aquatic > Freshwater > Lake | place: USA: Michigan | collected 2013-07-16
ATCGTCGGCTAACGCACAGTGGGCGGCTTAAAACGCCGCCCACACCCCTTTGGAGGCTTCTATGCCCAACGACAAGTCAGTAGGGATCGCGTTCTCCGACCCGGCGCTAGTTGCCGGGACGACGATTGACGGCGCGGTCATCAACGGCGGGACCATCGGCGCTACTACGCCCATGCCCGTCACAGCCACTACCTTCGCAGGCGCACGTACTACGGTTGCTGCGTTGGGTACGGACAACACCAACGCCGGGATTATCCCGGTAGGTTCGTTCCTGTGTATTGTTACGGCGGGTGACGCCACCAAAGGCGTCATTCTTCCCGCTATGCGAGACGGGCAATCCATTACCGTCAAAAACAACGCAGCAGCGGTTCTAAAAGTCTATCCGTTCTCTGGCGCAGCCATCAACGGCCTGACTGCTACCACGGGTTCGCTTAACATGGCGGCTAACACTATCGCCACGTTCTTCCGTGACTCATCCACCCAAATCTGGTCCTCGCCGCTCCTGCCGTCGTAACTCAGTAACTAGCCCCGCGACGACAACGTCGCGGGGTATACTGGCAACCCTAGAAAGGTGAGCAAATGACTGCAATTTACCTGCACCACCCCGTCCACGGCACGAAAGTTGCCACGCTTGAGCTAGAGGCAGTGTACGATGAGGGCCGTGGTTGGACGCGCTATACTGTTGACACTCCTGAGTCCGATCCTGTTGCTGCTCCTGCTATGGAGCCAGAACCTGAAGCTGAACCGCTAGCGTACGTTGTAACTGAGACCAACGGCATGCAGCCCGAAAACGCGATGCCCAAGCCGCGCCGGGCGAGTAAACCGACCGCGCCCGTATGACCGCCGCAAGCGACCTGATCAACGGCGCGCTCAGACTTATCGGCCAGCTGGCCGAAGGCGAGACGCCGTCGGCCGAAACATCCAACGACGCACTGGTCGCAATGAACCAGATGCTGGACTCGTGGAGTATTGAACGTCTGGCGGTCTTTACGACGCAGACCCAGACGTTTAGCTGGCCGTCAGGTCAAGTTAGTCGTACGATAGGACCAACCGGCAACTTTATTGGCACGCGTCCTATCCAGATCGACGACTCGACCTATTTTGTCGACGCTTCTGGCTTGTCCTTCCCCGTCACGCTCGTCAACGAAGAGCAATACAACAGCATCGCGCTGAAGGGCACCACAAACTCTTACCCGCAAGTCCTGTGGGTACGGCCGACGATGCCCAACATGACGCTGACCGTGTACCCTGTACCTACGCAGACTTTGACGTGGAACATCGTGTCGGTCCAGCCGCTGACGCAACCGGCGCTGTTATCAACCGACCTGTCGTTCCCGCCCGGCTACCTGCGCGCGTTTCGGTACAACCTCGCGTGCGAGCTAGCCCCTGAGTTTGGCGTCGATCCTAACGCGCGCGTCGTCAGGATCGCCGACGTCAGCAAGCGCAACCTCAAGCGGATCAACAACCCGATGGACGTCCTTGCGGTTCCGGCGACGCTGCTTGGCGTTCGCGGGTCGCGGTTCAACATCTTCACAAACCAATAGGGGCCCCATGCTAGCCAGCCCCATCCTTGGACAGAGCTACGTCGCCCGGTCGGTCAACGCCGCGAACAACCGGCTTGTCAACCTGTTCCCCGAAGTGCTGGACGCTGGTAAGACCACCGCGTATTTCCAACGTACGCCGGGGCTTCGCTTGCTCCAGACTATCGGCATCGGCCCTATCCGGGGCGTCTGGACCAACTCGCGCGACCGCACCAAGTGCTACGTCGTGTCGGGCTCCGACGTCTACATGATCACGGGACCGACGGCCGCGTCGACGTATCTTGGTGCGGTGACGGGCTCGGGGCCGGTCTCCATCGCCGACAACGGCAACCAGATTTTCTTTGCCTGCGACCCCGACGGGTTTATCTACAATCAGGCCACGAACACCTTCGCCCAGATCACGGACCCTGACTTTCCCGGCGCGAACAGCGTCGGGTTCATCGACGGGTTTTTTGTTTTTACGGTGCCCGACAGCCAGCTGTTTTATGTCACGGCGCTCAACGACGGCACGAACGTTGACGCGCTTGACTTCGCAAGCGCCGAGGGCTCGCCAGACGGTCTACGCGGCGTCATCGTCAGCAACCTAGAAGTCTGGCTGATGGGGCTCAACTCAGTCGAAGTCTGGTACAACGCGGGCCTGCCTGACTTCCCGCTCGCGCGTATCCAAGGCGCGTTCAACGAGATCGGCTGCGCTGCTACCTACACGCTTGCCAAGACCACCGGGGGTATCTTCTGGCTGGGCTCTGACGCGCGCGGCGCGGGCATGGTCTACAAGTCTAATGGCTACCAAGCGCGCCGGGTATCTACCCACGCTGTTGAATGGCAAATTCAATCGTACGGCGACATTTCCGACGCGACAGGCTACACCTACCAGCAAGACGGCCACTCGTTTTATGTATTGACGTTCCCATCGGCCAACGACGGCCGTGGCGCGACGTGGGGCTACGACGAGACAGCAGACGCGTGGCACGAACGCGAAAGCTGGGACGAGGCGCTAGGCGTGCCCACCCGGCACAGGTCCAGCTGCCAGACATACTTCAACGGCCTGACGGTCGTTGGCGACTACGAGGACGGGCGTATCTATCATCTGGACCCCGAGACGTACGACGACGACGGCGTAAGCTCGCGCTGGCTGCGGTCTTGGCGCGCGCTTCCTACGGGCGTGAACGATTTTAAGCGTACGGCACAGCACTCGCTTAGGCTAGACTTTGAAGTGGGCGTGGGTCTCGCTGGCATTGACCCCGAAGACACGCTCGACTCGCTGCTGTTGACCGAAGGCAGCGATTTCATCATTACCGAGAGCGGCGATTTTATTCTGGTCACTTCGCAAACTGTCATCGGCGCTAACCCCAAGATCATGCTGCGTTGGTCCGACGACGGCGGGCATACGTGGTCCAACGAACACCGGGCGTCGCTCGGCCGCATCGGCGAGACCGGCTCAGAGGTCATCTTCCGGCGTCTCGGCATGACCATGCGCCTGCGTGACCGGGTCTACGAGGTCTCGGGTAGCGCCCCGGTCAAGATCGCCCTGATGGGCGCGTGGCTTGATGTGACAAAAACCAATGCCTAACATCTCGCAGATACCCCTCAACAAAGTGCCCTTTCTGGACGAGCGCAACCCGTCGCTCGTGTCGCGCCAGTGGTACAGGTTCCTCAACAACCTGTTCACCCTGACGGGCTCGGGTAGCAACGACGTCTCGCTAGGCGACGTGCAGCTGAGCCCGGCTCCGACAGTGTCGGATGAGTTGTCAGTGGCGATGCGGCAAATAAACGACCTATTCTCCGCACCGACGTACACGCCGCACGTTGCCCAAGACAAAATCGGCGGTTTTTACGACACCACAAACCAAACCGCCGCCGCCATCAACACGCTATATCTGGCCACTTTCAATACAACTAACTTCTCGCAAGGCGTCGTGCTGGGTACGCCGACATCGCGCATTACGGTGCTGGCACCGGGATACTACGCAGTCAGCGCCGTACTACAGTGCGGGCGAACGAGCGGCGGCGGCGGCAACCTGAAGGCTTGGCTACGCAAGAACGGTACTACAGACTTAGCAGGTTCGGGCGTCACGGCGCACATAACCGCGTCAGCGTCCGTGGCTAGCATGCCGTTTATTTATGTAGTACCATTGGCAGCTAACGATTATGTCGAGATTGCGTGGGCCGTGAGCGACACCGCTTTGCGGCTTGAGTCCACAGCTGCGGCAGCGCCGTACCCGGTAATCCCGTCGGTACACGTTAACGTACACAACCTGACAGGGTAGACCCTATGGCAACTATCAGCCCGGTTCCTAAGCTGCAATTCTCTGACCAGAACGGCGCTCCGCTGGCTGGCGGGCTTGTCTACACGTATGAGGCTGGCACCACTAACCTTCGTACGACATACACAACCGCAGCCGAGACAACTCCCAACCCCAACCCGATTGTGCTGGACGCCAGCGGCCAAGCCGACATCTTCTTGCAGGCGGGGCTTGGCTATAAGTTTGTCCTGCAAAACTCGCTCGCCACAACCATCTGGACCGTCGACAATGTGACCGCAGCTGGCACCATGTCGCTACAGAACGCCAACGCCGTGGCTATCACGGGCGGCTCTATGTCGGGCGTTACGATCACGGGCGGCTCGTTCGCAGGCAACGCCGCCAACGTCACCGGCGTCGTGGCGATTGCCAACGGCGGCACAAGCTCGACCACGGCAGCTGCGGCGCGCTCCGCACTCGGCGCAGCCGCTGCGGGGGCTAACGTTGATATAACCTCTGTAGCGGGTAGCACGACCGTCAACGGCCTCACCATTGGGTATCGCTCAATCCCGCCCATTGTTGCCACCGGCGCGTACGTGTTGGCAGACAACGCGAATGGGCACTGCATCGACATCACGACCGGGGGCGTCACCATCCCGGCCAACGCCACGCTGGCGCTCGCCATCGGGTTCACGTTCTCGATCTACAACAACAGCGGCTCCAGCCAGACCGTCGCCATCACGACCGACACGATGCGCCTTGCAGGCTCGGCTACCACCGGCACGCGTACACTGGCGCAGCACGGCTGGGCCACATGCCGCAAAATAGCAGCGACCGAGTGGGTAATTACGGGTGCGGGTATCTCCTGATGGCTGGTATCATGCTGGCATGTGTAGCGGCGACCGGGGGCTCAAGCTCATCGCCGTCTATTGCGCTGGACGCTGATACCATTATTGAAGATGTGCAGCCCGCGCCGGGGTTCGCGCAGGCGCAGTTCTCGCTGACCAACGCGGGTTTGACCACGCAGCTAATTAGTTCGGGCTCATTCAACGGCGACCCGTGGTGCGTGCCGGGCGCGGCTTCGTCCGACTACGAAGTGTACGCTACACTCTTGGGCGGGACGCTTACGTCGGGCACCACAGGGTCTTGGCTCAATCTGGGCACAACCCGTACGTGGGACGTCTCACTGACGTATCTTGGCTCGGGCATAGACATAGAACTTGCTGTGCTTAACCTTGAAATCCGGGCTACCGGGACAACTGAAATTCTGGCTACCGGCGGCTTAACCCTGTCGGCCACTGTAGGAGCGCCGCCGTGACCGTAACAGTCAAGACCCTAGTCGCGCCGGTTAACGTTTCGGCCACACCGACGACGCAGTACACCGCCACCAACTTGACGGCGATTATTGACAAGTGTACGGTAGTGAACTATTCGACTACATCGGCCACAGTCAGCATTTACCTGCCCGCATCTGGTACTTCGGCAGCGAGCAACAACCTTGTGTTGCAGACCAAGACGTTGCAGCCTGCCGAGACCTACACATGCCCTGAAGTCGTCGGGCATGTGATCGCGTCAGGGGGCACCATTGTGGCGTCAGCTAGCGCGGCGCTGGTAATCGCGCTTCGCGTCAGTGGCAGGGAGGTCACATGAATCTGCCTGATCTTTTGACCCAAGACACCGTTGTTGACCGCGACACGTTTCGCGAAAGCATCCTGCAACTGCAAGAAGTGCTTGGAGCGTACGAACAAATCGAGTGCCCGCTCAAGCACCATTTTGCCCCCGGCGTCTACGCCCGCGAGATCAGTGTCCCGGCGGGTACGCTGTGCGTCGGCAAGATACACATTCACGCGCACCTGAACATTATCAGCAAGGGTTCAGGGTTTGTGGCTACCGAGACCGGCCGCGAATATTTCAACGCACCTTACACGTTCGTGTCTGAGGTCGGGACCAAGCGCGCCGTACACGCCATCACTGACGTCATCTGGACGACGATCCACCTGACCGAGAAAACAGACCTTGTCGAGATCGAAAACGAGATCATCGCTCCCGACTACGAAACGCTTGACGCGCGTCTGTCGTACGACAAACCAAAGGAGCTTACTTAATGGCTTGGGTAGCAGTCGCAATTGGCGGCAACGTTGTCGGCGGCTTGTTGGGTGCAAGCGCAGCCAAGAAAGCATCCAAAGCGCAGGTCGCCGCGACCGAGAGAGCAAACGCAACGCAGCGTGAGATATTCCGCGAGCAGCAGGCGCTACAAGAGCCCTTCCGGCAGTCGGAACTGGCCAAGCAGGCCGCGCTCATGCAGCGTCTCGGCATCGGCGGCGACACAGGCGCTGGGCCGTACGGCGATCTATCCAGCGGGTTCATGCCCGCCAACTTCATGACGCAGATGGACCCCGGCTACAACTTCCGGTTCGAGGAAGGCATGAAGGCCCTTGAGCGCAAGATGGCGGCTAGCGGCATGACCCAATCCGGCGCGGCCATGAAGGCAGCTACGCGGTACGGTCAGGACTACGCCAGCAACGAGTACAACAACGCGTTCCAGCGTTACCAGACCAGCCGCAACGCCACGCTCAACCCGCTGATGGGCGGTTCAGCTGCTACAAACTATCTGAGCGGCGCGCTTGGCAACATGGGCAACCAGATCAGCGAGAACCAGATCGGCGCGGGTAACGCCCGCGCGGCGGGCTACGTCGGCCGCGCGAACGCTTTGAACCAAGCCACCTCGGGCGCAATTAGTTCCGCGATGGGCATAGACTCAATGAACACCTACAACAATTACCTAAAAAACTTGACCGCTTCGCCGTCCGTGGCCCCCGGAGCCTCGCCGCTCCCGGCGTACGGTGGGGCAACCGCAGGGGGGTCTTTCCCTTACGGCGGTATGCCCGGCTATAGACCGTAATTAAAGGTTAACCCATGCCTATCGACGCACGCATCGCTTTAGGAGTCGAGCCGGTAAAGATGCCGGACTTCGCGCAGCTTGCTGTGCAGCGTTCGGCCGTCATGAACAACATGGCCGAGATGGCGTCCAAGCAGCGCGCGCTCAACGAGCAGAACACGCTCGCGCAGCTGATGCAATCGCCTGACTTTAGCTTTGACAACCCGGAAAGCACCAACAAGCTCTTCCGCGCAGCACCCAACCTTGCGCCGGTCGTGGTCAAAAACTACCAAGACTACCAAACCGCGCAGGCTGAAGCAAAGACAAAGGCTCTAGCGTACGCTGACGCGCAGACCACATCCATGCTGACGGAGCTTTTTAGTTACAAAGATTTCGACGGGGCCACATCTGCCATCGACCAGCGCGTTGCCAACGGGCAGCTGACGCCAGAGCAGGGCGCAGCGGCCAAGGCCAAAATGGGCGGCTATGACACTTACGACGCGTTCGCAGCAGCTATGGCGCGGAGCCAGCTGACCCCGGCACAGATGCTGGAAGTCGAGCGCGACCAGATGGACACCGGTACTGAGCTTGTGGACAGGTCTATACTTAAGTACGCGCCCCCAAACACAGCGTACACCGAAACCGGCCGTACGACAAGAACGATGTCGCTCGCTGAGCAAGCCGCAGCCGATACCGCAGCGAGGAACGCGGCTACGTCGGCAAGGCTCGCGAACAAACTCGACCCGCTGCCTGAAGACAGCGCGGGTGTGGTCCGCGTAATCGACCCGTACACTGGTGAAGTGAAAGCCGAAATCCAAGGCGCGCCGAAGCTCGGCGGGACCACCGCAGCAACCAAAGCGTCGACAAAAGCTGCCGGTATCGAGCAATTCAACACCGCCTTGGGCGCTATGCGTGACGCGTACATCAAGCTGGATAATCTCGGCGGTCTTGTCGTGTCGGGCAAGGCGGGCGACATAAACCCGCTAACGGGAAAGGTCGACCCGAAGGGCCGCAACGTGTTTGAAAACATGAACCGGTTCGCAGCGGCGACCGACGCCGGGCAGTATGTGGAGGGTTCTCTCGGCGACCCGAAGCAGACGGAACGCGACAACATCAACAACCTGCGATTCGCGCTTATCAACTCGATCAAGACCATGCAGGACGTCGGCGCAAAGAGTCTCGACTCAAACGTCGAATTGCAGAACGCGCTCAAGACGCTGTCTAACCCCACCCAATCGCGCGAGAGCGTCGCCAGCACTCTGGCGACTATCGAGAAGGTTTTTCGCGCGGAAGTCGCCAAGGTGCCGGACGACGCGGCGGCGACACCGACCGGCGTGCCGAAAGAGATACAAGACATCCTCAACCAATATAAAAAGAGGTAGTCTGTGGACCCCGAACTAGAGCAGCTGTACGCCGCGTTGAAGGCCGCGCACGCCGCAGGCGACACGGCGAACGCGCAGAAACTGGCCGATTACATCCGCCAGCGCGCAGCCGCGCCTGCCGCTGATGCAGCCCCCAAACCGCAGCAAGACGCTATGGTCCCGGCGAACCAGCGCGAGAGCGGCTACAGAGCCGCGCTCGGCTTACCCAAGAAAGAGCCCACGGCCGCGGGCGTCGTGGACGCCGCTACGCGAGGCGCGCTGCCCGCCACCACCGTGGCTACGGCGGGCGCGGCGATAGGCGGCGCTCTCGGCGGCCCTGCGGGCGCGGTTGGCGGCGCGGGGCTGGGTTTGTTTGGACTCGGGCTGACCGACCTTGCCTCGGGCGTCTGGAACAGCACTGCCGTACCTTTGTTCGGAGCGCCGCGCCAGATGGGCGGCTCGGAGATGATCCTTGCGGGCACCGACACGGTCGGGCTTACTAAACCTGTCGCGGATGACCCCAACGCGCGCATGGCGTTCACCGCTGCGAACCTTGGCAGCAACGCCGTCGGCGTCAACAACATATTCCGCGCGGGCGGCGCGGTGCTTGAGGCGATCCCGTCCGTCGCTCGCGCGACCCCAGCTGCGGTACAGACAGCGCCGCTGGCTTCTGGCGTACGAAATACTGCTGCGGCCATAACTGAAGTGCCCGCAAATATTGGTAACTTCTTCCGCCAGCCGATTACTTCCACGTCGCTCGTCGCGGGCGGCGCGGGCGGGGGAGCCGTGCAGCAAGGTCTCACCGAGATGGGCGCGGACCCGACGGTAGCGATGCTCGGCGGCATGGGGACCAGCGTGATCACGGGCCGCTTCGGCTCGGGTCCAACGATCATACCGCCCCGGAAGGTTCCCGCGCGGTCGGCGGATGAAATCGCTGCTGGCGCAAACGCGCAGTACACCGCCGCGCAGAACCAAGGCTTGGTGTGGACGGCTGCGAACGCGGACGAGATAGCGCGGCGCGCCGTGGACGACGCCATAAACGGGGCGCATCCCGGGGGCGCTATGTCCCCTGCGGCGGTGCCCGCCCCGATGCGGGATGTGCTCGGCCGGATGGTCACGCAAGCGCGTACGAACGGTCGCCTCAACGCACAAGACATTGAGACGTATCGCCAGCAGCTTGCAGCTGCCGGTCGAGGTTTGCCGACGGCAGGCGGCTACGACAAGGCCGCAAGACAGATTCTGGAGACGTTCGACAATCTTGTGGCGCAGCCCGGCAACACTCTTAACGCGGTGCGTAGCGATGTGGCGCGCACCCGTACGGCAGTGGCAGACGCTGAAAGCCGAGTGATGGCGCTGGACCCGGCAGACACTGTTGCAGTACGTGCGGCGGAAGCTGAAGTTGACACCGCGCGCGCCGCGTTTGAGAACGCGCAGCGGGTTATGCGGGCGCAAGACCCTGACATGCGCGCAGTGGTGCAGGCGCAGGAGACGGCTACCACGCGCCACGCCGCTGCCGATACGCGGCGGATGGACGCCGACAAGGACTACACCGCCGCGACTTCACGGCAAGCTGCTCTGGAGCAGGACGCGGCCGACGCTCTCGCGGCGTATGAAGCGGCGCGCGAGCTTTACAATGGGCGCAACGTGGCACCGCTCAACATAGCGCGCAGGGCGTCAAAAGACGCAGAAGCAGCGGCCAAGGCGCATAAGACGGACGTGGCAGACGCGCGGACGGCGCGTGACGCTGCGGTCACAGATGAGGCGGCTGCGCTCGCAGCCCGCGACAGAGCCGACGCGGCGGTAGACGCGGAGGAAGCCACGCTGGCAGTTGCCGACGACGTGGTGCAGCGCATGGACGCGCGCAACGACGCGACGGCGCGCGGGCGCGCGGCTGTGCCCGACCAGCGGCGAACGCGAGAGTTTGAGAATATGCCTGCGGCCGCGCGCGCGGCGGCGGGCACTAGCGGCCAGCAGGCGCGCGCGTTGCGCGAACAGGTCAGGGCTTTCGTGCGGCGGGACAACGGGCGCGAGTTCCGCCAACTGCCCGAAGCAACCCAACGCCAGCTGCTGAAGTTCATCAACGGGGGTGGCCTTACTCAGCGTACGATGGACATGTTCGGGCATCTGGCTCCCGGTATGCACGACCGAAATCTGGCCGCGTGGCTTTTGGGTGGCGTCAACGCTGCGGCGACCGGGGGTCTTGTCGGCCCCGCAGTACAAGCGGGTATCGGCCTCGCCACACGCGCCACAGGCAACGCGATGGCTGCTGCGAAATTCAACCAGCTGCGCGATGCGGTGTCGCGCGGTCAAAACGTCAATGCGTTCGTGCCCCGCCAAGCTGGCCAGCGCGCGGCCAATTACATGCTGAATACCACCATCCAGCCGGACATAAGACAATGACCGACCAGCCAGATACCAACAACCTGTCGGCGCGTACGATAGAAAAGCACTTCCAGAGCATCGCGCTGACGATCCTGACGGCCGTCACCGCGTGGTTCGGCTTCACAGTGCAGGACAGTACGGTCAAGCTGGCGACGCTCACGGAGCGTTTGTCAGGATTAGAGAGACAAATTTCTGACAGTCGAACGCAGGTCTACACGGCGCGCGACGCGCAGAAAGACCTAGACCTTAGAGACGCCGTCGTGGAGAGCCTAGCCGCGCGCGTCGCCGCGCTTGAAAGCGCGCGGCGCAAATGATAGTGTACGATCTTCCCAGCAAGGAGACTGCACATGCTTCTCACTAACGAACAGCTGGCCGGTATCGTCCGCGCCGTTCTCGCTGCGGCCGGTGGCGGCGCGATCTTCAGCGCCGACGTCCTGACGTCTGTCGCTGGCGCGCTCGTGACGCTCGGCGTCGCGGTCTGGTCCTACTTCTCCAACAAGAAGAAGCCGTCCTGATGTGGACATTCCTGTCGAACCTCGTTGCGTTGCTCGTCGCCGCGTTCAAAGCGTGGCGCGAAGAAAAACTCCGCAACGAGGGGCGGCAGGAAGTCGTCAAGAAAGCCGAGGAAGATGCAAAAGCAACCGAAGCTGTGGCAGCTGATGCCAGTGCCGATCCTGTTGTTATCGAGCGCGTGCGCTCTCGTTGGGATCGAGCCCGTGCCCGTCGAGCCTCTCCCCCCGAAAGCTGATTTCTGCACGCTGTACGAGCCCGTGTCGTACGACAGCGAGCTAGACACGCCCGAGACAGTCGCGCAGATCGAGCCCAACAACGCTAGGTGGCTGGCGGTTTGTGAGACGCCAACTCAGCCATGAGCGCGTCACGCTCGCGCTTGGTTCTCAGAATACACAGGCGCTGATGCAGCCGCACGACAATGCGGGGACGCCGCGCGCCGTCCATCTCCATGTAAAGCAGCCGCGTTACTTGGTTCTCGGTGAGCTTGTGTAGCTCCCGGCCCATCCAGCGCCAGTGTACCTGTTTCATCCGCGTAGCTCTTTTATAGCGGCGTCCGAGACCCCGCGCTTGTCACTCAGCGCAGTCCAGATACGCTCGTCTATCGTACGTTCAGTCATCATGGCGTAGACCCACACGGCTTTGGTCTGGCCGCTCCTGTGCAGGCGTCCGATGGTTTGCTCGTACAATTCAAGGGACCAAGGGAGGGAAAGGAACACGAGCGTGGACCCGCCGTGCTGCAAGTTGAGCCCGTGACCGGCTGACTTCGGGTGCAGCGCCAGCAACGGCACCTTGCCCGCGTTCCATCGCGCCACGACATCCTTGTCGTCCATTGTTTCGATGGAGGGGTACAGACGCCGTAGTTGCGCCAGTTCTTCCTTGTAGTTGTACACGATGATCGTGTTTTCGCGCTGGTTCTCAGCGAGTAGTTCCTCCAGCCGGTCAAACTTGTGCTGGCTGTGCCAGTGGCCAGCGCCGTCGGCGTCATATGCAAAGCCCGACGCCATCTGGGTCAGCTTCTGCGACGCCGCCGCAGCGTTCACAGCTGTGATGTCCTGCCCGGCAAACTCAGCCACGTAGTGCTTTTTCATGGCTTCGTACGGCTTGCGGTCGGGTAGCTCACACGTCAGCGGCACAACGTGCAGCGGCGGCAGCGTGTCGGCGTAGTCTTTGTTCTCCAGCAGGTAAGTGGCGGGCTTAATCTTCTCCATCACGACTTCCAGCGCGCCGGGCCGGGGCTCGTACTGGCCCCAATCGCGGTTGATGGTTATGAAATGCTGCTGGATAAACGCCCCCTTCGTACGGCCGAGAAGCGTCTGGTCGACGATCTTGCACTGACCAAAAACATCTTCCAGACCGTTAGAAGTGAACGACCCGGTGAGACCCCAGCGCACTGGGATGTGGTCGATCATCTTGAGCAGGTCTTTGAAGCGTTTCCCAGACGGGTTCTTGAGGCGCGTAAGCTCGTCAAAAATGATCCCATCGAAGTCTGTTAAGTCAGGCAGACTCTGTATGTTGTCATAGTTGGTCACAACGGCGTCCGCGTCGTCGCGGTTAAACGCGTAAGCGCGGTTACGCGGCGTGCCGGTTGCAACAGCAAGCGTAATAGGTAGCTGCCACTTCTGGCACTCTTGATACCACACCTCGTCGCAGACGCGCTTGGGTGCCAGCACCAGCCACTTCTGTACGTCCTGACGCATCATCATGGCGGTAAGCGCAATGAGCGTCTTGCCGCCGCCGACTTTCGCTAGGACCATCGCGCGGTTGCGCGACGACAGGTGCATCGCAGCGTCACGTTGGTAGGGTCGCAGCGCGGCGGTCACAGCGTCACGGCCAGACCAACCGCCAGACCAAAGCAGGCCCCGGCTGCAAACTCAATAAACCAGAACGGGTCGCGCATAATTTTAACGACGTAATAGTTGCCTATAACGTACGACAAGACTGCGCCACCGGATGCAAGACCAAGCCACAGTAGCGGCGCTGCGTCTTGGTGCATGTAGGCCGACCAGACAAACACTGGCGCGAACAACAGCCCGCGTAAGAACATGACCGCCGCGTCGCCAGCCAGAGTGCCGCCAAACGTCCCCATGTCCAACGACTTATACCAGCCGGGTATGCGATAGAGCAGGAATGAGACAAACACAAACCCGCCCCACACTGCGCCGTAGAAGTACCAGACGGCGGCAAGCGCCGCGAGCGCCGCATAATAGATGTTGCGGCCGGGTAAGTAGTCCGTCCAGCCAGAAAAGCGGTTCAACACGCCGCCTGCTATTGCCCAAAAGATAAACGTCATGACAGATCCTGTTGTTTTGTTAGTGTACGGTCGCAAAGGTAGTCGTACGCCAGAGTTGCGTAACCGGCGATGTCCAGCCAGCTGTCACCAGATGTGTGGTCGCCGTTCAGGATGCGGCTGATCTTGACGGCGATCATCATCAGCGCGTCGCGCTGCACGGCCGTCATCGCCGGGTAGTTCAGGCTGTGGATGATCTCTTGGCGAATCGCGTCGGCCGTCAGCGCCTGCGTCGGGTAGTCACCGTGGGTGACCCCGCGCGCTCTGATGATGTCTCTTACGTCGGTCATTGGCGGTTCCTTTTTGTTAAGCGACGCGGTGCGCTGGTCCATGCGGAAGCGGGTATGTTCGCAATCGTGCGAGTTACAGTCCATACAGAAAAAACTACTCATTCGCTTACTCCCAGCATGAAGATGAAATCGTCTACGGCGTCTTTCGAGTACAGCACCGCGCTCTTGGCCCCGAGGGCCGTCACGTCGTCGCGAAACTTCTCTTGTAGTTTGGACAGCCGCCCGGTCGGGGCTTTAAGCTCCACGAACCAGATGCGGCCGTTGGGCAGCACTACGACACGGTCGTATACGCCGCGATTGTTCGTGGAAACAAATTTGTACGCGCGGCCCCCAAGGGCTTCGATGCGCTTCACAAAATATCGTTCAATGTCGCGCTCCATGAAGCCTAGATACGCGCTAAGCGAAAAGCGCACAAGGTGCCTTGAACGAAAAAGTCGGACATGCTAGCTAGGAGCCATGAAACGGGAGAGCTTATGAGCCAGCATAGCAAGATCGTCGGTGGAAGCACCGCCAAGCGTGTGATAAACTGCCCCGGCAGCGTGTCACTGGTAGCCAAGATGCCTCCGAAGCCGTCAAGCAGCTACGCCGATGAAGGTACGCTTCTTCACGACACGATTGCGGCGATGCTGACGCTTGACTATCCTGCCGACGTGTTTCTCGGCAAGACCTACGGTAGCGCCGTACTCACTCAAGACCTGATCGAAGACAAGATCGAGCCCGCGCTGGCGCTGCTTGCCGAGGTTGACCCTGACAAGACACTGGAGTTCGAGGTCGAAGCTTATGTGGGCTTTGGCGAGTTCATGCCGGGCGTGTTCGGCTCTGCCGACATCGTCGGCAGGAGAGGCAAGACTGCTATCGTGCTGGATTGGAAGTTCGGCAACGGCGTCATGGTCGAAGCCGAAGAGAACGAGCAGCTGATGTTCTACGCGGCCGCAGCAATGCGGACGCCTGCGACCAAGTGGGCGTTCGATGGCGTGGACGAAGTCGAGCTTGTGATCATCCAGCCGCCAGCCATGCGGCGCTGGAAGACAACCGTGAAGCGCCTCAAGCGTTTCGAGGCTGAGTTGTTGGGGGCTGTGAACCTGTCAACGAAAGCCGCCGCCCCTCTCAAGAGCGGGGCATGGTGCCGGTGGTGCCCCGCGTCTGCGACGTGCCCGGCGCAAAGCGGAGAAGTCCAACGTACGATCAAGACGCAACTCAAGGGCGTCGATGCAAAACTGCTAGGCGAGCTTCTGGACCAAGCCGACACGCTGGAAGATTGGATCAAGTCAGCGCGTGAGCTTGCAGAGCAGATGCTCACCAACAACGTGCCGGTGCCGGGGTACAAGATGGTTCCCAAGCGCGCGACGCGTCAGTGGGCCAACGAAGGCATCGCGAAAGCGACGCTGATGGGCATGGGCATCCCCAGCAAAGACCTGACCGAGACCAAGATGAAGTCGCCCGCGCAGGTGGACAAGCTGCTGCCTAAAGGCGAGAAAGTTCCGGCCGAGCTTGTGACCCAGATATCTTCTGGTAACACTCTTGCGCCAGAGAGTGACCCCCGCCCAGCCGTCATGACGGTCGGGTCCAGCCTCAAGGCCGCATTGGGGAAACTGTGACTTACAAGAATTTCCTGCTGACGACGGCGAGCAGGACGGTCATCGCTAACGTGACCGCTAAAGCCGTCAAGCAACTCTACAAACAGAAAGCGACACTATGACAACCGCAGTAACTACATTCGGAAACGCAAAACTCCCGGCCATCGCTACGCTGGCGTCTGCGCTCAAGAAAAACGTGGAGGCCATTGCTCCGTCGGGCTTGGCTATTCTCAAGTTCGACAAGACCGGCGCATGGGTCTTTGGTGCGAACGCTGACGAGGTTGAAGAAGGCTCCCTGTGGGCCGTCAACCCGTACTCGTTCTCTCACGGATACATCGCGTGGGGTGACGGACAGCCGGTCGGCGAAGTCATGGCGTCCATGACTGACGACCTGCCCAACACGCCCGCTCTCCCGGCTGGCGCTGATGACAAGGGCTGGCAGACGCAGGTGGGCATCGCGCTCAAGTGCATCTCTGGTCAGGATAAGGGCCTTGAGGTCCGCTACAGCACGACCGCCGTCGGCGGCAAGCGCGCTGTGCAGGCTCTTGGCATGGCGCTCGCCGAGCAGATCGACAAGGACCAGAACAACCCGGTCGCTGTCGTGACGCTGGAGGGCTCCAGCTACAAACACTCATCGTACGGCAAAGTTCATACGCCCGAGTTCGCCATCGTCAAGTTCGTTTCGCTTGACGGTGCTGACGACGTGGTGGTCGCTCCCCCGGCTCCCGAGCCTGAGAAAACCATCCGCCGCCGTCGCGCCTAACAGCGTGACGTAAACTGGATGGCGGCGGGGTAAAATCCTGCCGCCTTTTTTTTCTGCGGGGAATAAACATGCAAACACTCTGGATCGACATCGAGACCCGGTCGCGTTGCGACCTGAAGACGCGCGGCGTCTATGCCTACGCCAAAGACAAAAGCACTGAGCTTTTGTGTATCGCCTACGCGTTCGACGATGAAGACGTCGAGGTGTGGGTGCCGGGGCGCGCGCTGCCGCTCAAGATGCTCACCCACAAGGGCCAGATCAGGGCGCACAACGCCGCGTTCGAGCGGCTGGTGCTGACGGCGCAGGGCTTCCCGTACAAGCTTGAGCAGTTCTACTGCACCGCGTCGCAGGCACGGGCTAACTGTTTCCCGGGCTCTCTTGAGGACGTCGGCCGGTTCGCCGGGACCAATATGCGTAAAGACCACAAAGGCGCGGCGCTGGTCCGCAAGCTGTGCATCCCTGACGCGCAGGGCCAGTTCAACAATGACCGGCTGTTGATGTCAGAGCTTTACGAATACTGCGCGCAGGACGTTCGTACGATGCGCGCGGCGTCGCAAGTCATGCGCGAATTAAGCACGCAAGAGTTGAGTGAGTACCACACGAACGAGCGGATCAACGACAGGGGTATCCTGCTGGACGTTGACCTGTGCCACGCAGCGATGAAGTATGCCGCAGCCGAGCTTGCGGAAGTGCAGGCGCTCGCAGCTGACATAACGAACGGGCAGGTGCTGACGCTCAGAAGCCCCAAGCTCCGTGATTGGGTGTGGCGCAACGTGGGCGAAGTAGCCCATGACCTGATGATGAAAGACGGCAAGGTGTCGCTGGACAAGACCGTACGGCGTAACTTGCTGGCGCTGGCAGAGGAAAGCAACAATGAAGTCCCCCCTGAAGTGGCTGACGTTATTCAA
>Ga0181350_1000241_pt1 | contig 16684 bp, 23 predicted proteins | sample Su13VDMM110DCMD_FD_130105 | JGI IMG/M metagenome (GOLD analysis project Ga0181350, IMG submission 130105) | Freshwater viral communities from Lake Michigan, USA - Su13.VD.MM110.DCM.D | ecosystem: Environmental > Aquatic > Freshwater > Lake | place: USA: Michigan | collected 2013-07-16
CTCCCAAAGTTTAGGCATACATCATAGGTACATTACGCAGTCGGTAGCACTCCAATTGAAATAAAGTTCCTCGTCTTGGTTTAGTATTGTTTTTCGCATGGTACGCATTCGCATGAATACGAGCCATGTACGCATTATGCTCCTTGTTCGCCTCACGCCACGCCCTCACATACTCTTTAGGCATGGAGACCATCTTCTTACTTATATTAGTGTCTTTGGGTTTAATTACTTTACTTAATATTTGTGATTCATCATTTATTTTTTTTGATTCACGATATTCTTTTTGATATTTTTGATATGCTTCTTTATTTTTATTTATATATTTCTTTTGATTGTTGTTAAGATTTTTTTTATATTCTTCTGGTGTAGTGTGTGCTTTAATCATATTTAATGTAGCCCCTCGCTCTTTACGAATTCGCTCTTCTTCTATTCTTGCTTGTAGAAAACTTTCACATGGATATTCAGCAATGATTACCATATTCCATGCGTCCCAACCACCATTCTCTCGTATTGTTTTATATAGTAATGCGTTATTGTGTAGATGGATTTGTTTGTGTTGCGATTTTCTCGCAATGAAGTTTGTCGTATGTCCTACATACTCTAAACCAAGACCCCTATGTTGTATAGCGTACATGACGCATTTTTTATAATCACTATTACGAGGCATTCTATTGATATCTATTGATATTTTTTTGAATCAATTTACTAAATAATAATAAAATTGATTTAACATTATCTATCTTACTAAAGTATAGAATGCCCCTCCCTTCTGAATTCATTGAGCGAGTTGATGTTCGTTCCGCTCACTATCTCCTCTCCAAATTAGATGCGGAATTTTTCGCTATCCATCAAGATGAAGACTCTGAAAAGCAATCCAAAATGGCGAATGTTAAGAAGATTTTACAAGCTTTCACTCGTGGTGGCGGTGTGAAGAAAACCAATTACAAAAAGTCCATGTTTGATACAGAAGGTGTTCTTCGTTGGTACGTCAATGCTGGAATCCAACAATTGCCTTCTGTTTTCCGTGGTCTTCTTTGTAAATCCATGGTTGATATTGACATGATTAACGCTCACCCTGCTATTCTACTCAACTTATGTGAGCGATATGACATTCCTCACCATTATCTTAACGAGTACGTAGAACATCGTGATGACCTCATTGCTCGTAAGCAAACCACCAAAATTGCTACCTTGAAGTGTCTCAACAAAGGATACAAGCAAAAGGGAACTACATGGTTCAACCATTTTGATGCTGAAATTAAATCCATTCAAAAAGCATTGATTCCCCATTTCCCAACACTCTGGGACATGGCTACTTCCAAGGACAAGTCTAACCATGAAGGTCGTTTCCTATCTTACGTCTGTCAATTTTGGGAAAATCAAATCTTGGAGCATGTCGTCTCCCTATGTCCCTACCCTGTCAGCGTTCTCATGTTTGACGGATTCATGTGCGAAGGCGAAGTCCCTACCACGTACTTGAATGACCTGTTTATTCAAGTACAAGACAAATTTGACATGAACCTCAAGTGGTCGTTCAAACCCCACAATGAAATCCTTTCCGTTCCTGACGATTTTGAATACGAAGAAAATTTACACTGCGAAGATGATGCGACCGCCGCCAAGTATGTTCTTGATTCCATGGAAGGACACATTTGTGAATGGGAAGGATTGATTTACTACAAAAATGAGAACAAGTGGATTACCAACCAACACGAAATTGAACGACTCGTATGTAAATACATCATGTCCCTGAATATTCGTAAATTGGACGGCAAACCGTACTCTTCTAATACATCTGGAACAAGGCATATTTATGATGCTCTCCGTGTCAATGTGCCTACCAAAGACATTCGCCCCATTCTTCACTCTTCCACCAAGTACAAGTTATGTTTCCGCAACGGAGTTCTTGACCTTCGCACCAGTGTCCTTACTCCATGGGACGATTGTGATGACGTAGAGACCACCATCATCATTCAGCACGATTATGTTTCTCACCCTACCACGGAAGTCAAGCGACGCATGTTCTCCAAAATGTTTGGAGATGACATGGAAACTGGACTGCTATGTTTTGCTCGTGCCTTGGCGGGTCATGTAGAAGACAAGCACTGGTTTTATTACCTTGGCTCTCGTGATTGTGGTAAGGGTTCGCTCTTCTCTCTCTTGAAATCTGCCTTTGGTGATTACGTCAAGGGGTGGAACGTTCAATCCATCATGTACCACAACAAACGAGGAGCTGACATTACAGAAATTTCCAGAAAATTATACTGGTTGCTGGACCACGAATACACTCGTCTCGCCATCTCCCAAGAAGTTCCCAAAGCTGAAATGGATTTGAAAGTCAATGGGTCTCTACTCAAACGCCTTACTGGTGGTGGAGACGAACAAGTCGTTCGTCGCAACTACGATACCCACGACCAACACATCATTCTGGATACCACCTTTCTTGTCTTTGGAAATTCTGGATTGGAAATTGATAGCAAAGATGCCTTTGATACCTGTGTGGAATTCAGTACCGCCTTCTCCTACAAGAAGACGCAAGAAGAAATTGATGCTGAACCTGAAGAGCATAGACACAAGTACATTCTTGGTGATTCTACCATCAAAGAGTGGGTTAAGGGTGTTGATGTCATCAATGCTTGTATCACCCTCATGTGCGAATCTTACAGCAATGTGCCTCACTCTATCATCAAGGACAGGGAGACCAACGATGAAGTCAAATTGATTGATGAATTGATGAGTGCTTACCTTGTGCGTAGTGGAGCAGATGCCGTTGTTCTTGGGTCTGACGTGTTTGATAAATTCAAGGACAAGAAGAAGGTCAAGGCCGAGTTCGCTTCCATGGGAGTTCAGTACAAAAAAATGGGGACGAAGACGCACCGCTTCTACACTAAATTCTGCTTCTTTGGAATTGTGGATAAGGAGGACGCCGTTGATAACATATAGAGATTCCAATTTTGATTCAGAGATTCCAATGAGATTCCAATTTCATTTTTTTGATTGGAATCTCTCTTTTACTCCTTATATGGTAAGCATTCCTCCCCTCTCCTCTAATATTATGGAGTAGATTCCAAAGATTCCACTAAATTACTAACTAACTATATAGAGTAGTGTATAGAATATTTATTTTAACAATAGAAATAGTGTATAGGGAATTGTTTAAACCGCAAGATTCTTGGCGTCTTCTGGTTTCTTGGCGTCTCCAGCAACCCATTTAACTCCACGATAATTGGTGGCGTAGCAAAAGGCCTTGTGAGTACGTTGGGAGCGAGGAATGGGCGTACCATAAAGGTCAATGAGACGCTTGATATGGGCGACGACATCATCTTCACTGTAGATTCCTTTATTAAAGCACTTCTGGAATAACTTTTTTTTACCTTCTACTATAAAATTAACGTACATGTGGTGATACTCATTGGTGCTACAGGAAGAGAGACGGGTCTTGGTGTAATAGAACTGGGAATAATCCATATTACTTATTCAAATGTTGTCTTTCTAAATATATTTCTTCTGAATTAAAAATAAAATTGAAATCGGTTCTATCCATGTCAAAAACATAAAAGAACCATGCCTAAAGGACGGATTTACCACGACCATGCGTACCCAGTCAAAACTGGGTGTGGGATTGACAGGGACTTCAAAGATAAAAAATCACAAGAGAAGTGGGTAAAAATACACCAATCACGATGCGAGATATGTCGTCAAGCACTACGTATAGACAATAAAAACACTCAAGAGGGACGCATGTTCGCAATGAACGACGAACAAAGAATGAGGGAAGGATATTCTGAAGTATTTGAAATCATATCAAGAGTGTAGAGCTTCTTGAGCTTCTTGTTCCCATACCATTTCAACGTGCTTGTAAATGTACCTGTAATAGTCATGAACTTCAACGGTAGGTTCAGGCTCACCTTCCCCAGCACCATACATCATGTACTTGAGATAGACGAGGCAATTATGACGATTGTAGTTAGGACGATGCGAGAGGTCAAGCGAATCCAGAATTTCAGAAATGGAACGCATATACTCTTACTAAACTTTAAACTTTAAACTACATTTTTTTTATAGATGTAAAGTATGAAAGGCGGTAAGCTCACGGCAAAAGAAACCAACCAGTTCGTTAGTGCGTCGTATGCTAAAAAGAAGGACGCACAAAAAGTGGGCGATTACAAACTGGATAAGGAGTTATCTACGAAAAAGAACAAGGTGTATGTGAATCCAAAAACGAAGAAAGTGGTTGTAGCGAACGCAGGGACGAGCAGTGCGACGGATTGGGCGAACAACATTGGACTCGTGACAGGAACATCTAAATCCACGCAACGATACAAGGACGTAGAAAAGACGCAAAAAAAGGCAATTAAAAAATATGGAAAAGAGAACATTACGAATGTGGGGCATAGCCAGAGTGGGTCGCACGTGAATGAAATGGCGAAAAAAGGTTTAGTGAAAGATGCGGTGGTGGTGAATCCAGCATTAACCAAGGCAGACAAGCACGTACAAGTGGTGAGGTCAAGTGGAGATGTGGTATCTGCTCTGTCATCTGGAAAAAGGAAGAAAACCATCAAATCAAAGTCGTTCAACCCGCTGACGGAACACAGTGCTGATATTTTGGGGAGAGACCCCCAAGGTGTATTTGGAAGGGGAAAACCAAGACGGAGGGTAGATAGGAGCATGATAGGGGGTAAGCTGGTTCTTGGTGTTCCGACTGAATATGAGGACATTCAAGAAGACCCCATGGAAGCATTTGGGAATCCGTTTGGGGTAGGCATGATGATGTACGACCATACATAAAAAAATATATAGGAATAAGTTATGTGGGAGATGATGATGCGACTTGGAACGTACTTGCGATTGGCGGAACGATTGGAATGGTTCAAGCAATTTTATGCTCGTGTAAAGAAATTACACTGAAAAGAATTATATATATAAATCTTCTCACACCATACTATGACGCCAGAAGACCAATTAGAATTAGAATGGGTTATCTTTAACATTTGCGTTGATTTACAAGTATTTTTTTATGATGCTATGTTATATGAGCCAGATATTCAACAAACCGTTGAACGACAGCAACCCAGACCAGATATACTTTGATTTGACAGTAAGCAATTTTCAGAACACGAACACTGTTCCGCAAGTTTTTTCATTCAATGATTCTCGTACGACAGCGTTCGTGAATAAACCAGATGATTACTTTTTATCCATTTTAAGATTTACGGTAGATTCAGGAACAATTCCAGTTTTCATACCAAGTATTGAACCCAATCAGGCAGACCCTAACCTTACCATCTATAGCGTGTCCTTGTCTTACACGTATCCACCAGCACCAGACCCAGCAGCAGTGACGTACGTATCCCAGCAATACATTCAATGGGTGCCTCAAAATGCGAACGTCCCAGTACCTCCAGCTCCGTCTGCGAATTTTAACGGACAACAAAATAATTCTACTGGTTATTACGACTGCTTTAATTACACGTGGTTTGTATTTTTAGTGTATGAGGCGTACGTGAATGCGTATGCGGACTTGACGGCACAAGTAGCGGTAGCAGGTGGATTACTTCCCAGTGATTATCCTCCTTTGATTAATTGGGACACAACGAGCAATCGTGCGGTCATTTATGCGGAGTACCCAGGGTATGACGTGGCGGATTTAGACAGTATAGGCATTTTCATGAACCCAGCGTTGTTTAGTTTGTTCCAGACGTTCCCAGCACGTTATGAAGGGTATGATGTGCTACTGGGTCAGAATGTGAAGATGTTGGTGACGAACATTGGAGGGACGAACACGGCACAAATCACGCCTCCAGGCGGAGACCCATTAGTAGATGCTTGGACGGCGATTACGCTCTACCAAGAGAGTAGCACGACATCAAGTTGGACTCCAATTACAGCGGTGGTCTTCACGACGAACACGCTACCCATCAATGCGAATCAAGTGAGTACCCCACTGGTGTATAGCGACAATCAATTGGTATCACTGGGAGGGAACAATTCAGCTACGCAGAATATCATTACGGACATTGTGAGTGATGAGGGGTTGTACCGCCCCAACTTGGTGTATCTGCCCCAAGCGGAGTATAGGTTAATTGATTTGTACGGCAATCAACCACTTCACAACATTGACATTCAAATTTTTTATAGATTAAAATCTGGCGAGTTGGTTCCGTTCCGATTACAAAGTGGAGGAGCCGTTACAATTAAAATTGCCTTCTTGCGAAAAAATTCTCGTTATGGAAACAAACGACTTTAGTCAAAAAATTATTTTCTATTTGTAAGGTATGAGCGACTTTAAGACTTCTCTTGTTGTAGATGCGACCATTGGCGACATAACCAGCGACCTTGGATTTGCCGTAAAATCTGGTGCTTCGTCCGTGACGTACCAACCTTTCCCTTCCACTTCATCAAGCAACTCGTCCCTTATCTTTACCGTTCAAGTGCCGTCAGAAAATGTTGTCATGGGGCGTGATGTGCTTCTGCGGTCGGGTCTTCAATTCACGATTGCTATCAGTGGTGTCCCCGCAGGTCAGGTTGCGTTCTCGTACGGCTACACGGACTCACTCCAGGCGTACCCCCTCGCTCAATTGATGACGACTCTTACCGCCCAAATTAACAATACCACTACCAGTATCAATCTTCAAGACTGTCTGGACCAACTGCTTCGCATGAATGACGGTCCATCTGTGAATTCAAGGAATGAACTGACCCCTGCTTACCCCGACCAAACGTTTGGGTACTACAGCGATGGTGTAGGAGCAAATGCGAACGTTCTTGCTTCAGGCAACAATCAATCGTACGATGACCGCCAACAGGGTCGTGGTGCTTACCCTGTGACTGCGGTGATTGCTCGTCTTGTGAATGGTGTGTATGTTGATGCGTCGCCCATTGCGGTGGGGACGGCAGGTGAGACGTGGTTGGTGTTCGTCTCCACGGTTGTGTCTGAACCTCTGTTCCTTTCGCCCTTTATCTTTGCTGACCCAGAGAATAACTGTCAAGGCGTTCTTGGTCTTAACAACTGGACGCTCAATGCTTCCATTGACACGTCGCTCAAGCGTCTTTTCTCCACGGCTAACACATGGACGTATGCTCTGTCGCCAGGTCTGACTGTAGCAGACCCTTCACCCGCTAATCGGTGGGCGGCGAATCCTAACCTGTTCGCTTGTTCGTACGTGGGTTCTTACACTGACCCAGAGAATGGTCTGTACCAGACCATGCTTACCCCAACTGCTTTCCCTACCCTTCTTCTTAAATTTCTTTCTACTCAACCGTCGCAAGTGGTGGAGACCAAGAACGTGCTTCCGTTCTCGTCGTACAGCAGGTACTTGACTCCTGCGGCGAACAACGCAACGATTGCGGCAGGGGCACAGAATGTGAATATTACCTCCAGCAACATTCAAATCAACCAAATTCCTGATTACATCATCATTTGTGCTCGTAAGCCCAAGGCAACTCAAACCATTCAGGACACGTCGTCGTTCTTTGCGATTAATGGGGTTAGCATCAACTTTAATAACTCCAGTGGTCTTCTTTCTACGGCATCGCAACAGGACTTGTGGCGTATGTCGCAACGCAACGGTTCGCAATGCTCGTGGGAGGAATTCCTTGGGTCTGTTTTCCGCAATGACAACACGAACGGCGGTTATACGGTGCCTACTACAGGCGGTATGCTTGTCATCAATCCTGCTTACGACCTTTCTCTTCCCATGTACCTATCCAACGGTTCTCTTGGAAACTACAATCTTCAATTCCAACTTAATGTTAGCAATCAGTTTGGTGATGCGATTGCTCCAGAGCTTGTTGTCATCTGTGTCAATAGTGGTATCATGACTATCGCACAGGGTACGGCACAGACCTACACTGGTATTCTTACCAAGGACGCTGTTCTTGCCGCTCAACAGGGTAAGGAGGATTTCATTACCTCTGTTATGGATAAGCGTATGGTGGGTGGGAATATTCACAACATGGGTGTGGCCCGTCCTCTTTTACGCCGTCTGCGTGAGAAGGTAGGACATGTCGCAGGAGCCATGTCTGGTGGGTTTGTTAGTGGGGGTATGATGAGCGGCGGCAAGGGTCGCCTTCGTGGAATGTATTAAGCAAAAATAAAATATTCTCTTTATAGTATATATGCCCCCACAGTCAATTTCGTTAGACACGTCGTACAACGAGCGTCTTCGTAAAATCGTTCATGAATTAGATGAAAAGTACTTGATGAATAAACAGCCGACTGATATGTTTAGCGATAGAACGACCCTTGCTGGTGGTGGTTCGCATTTTATGCGTTTCAATCCTTCTGGTTCAACGGACGCATGGGTTCAACCGCAAATGTTGGCGGAGGCGGCGGAAATTCCCATGTCTGGTGGTAAAAAGAAGAAGAATTCTTTTACCAAGTCTTTATCCAAGACGATGTCGTCTATTGGAAAGGCAGCACTTCCTGTAGCAGAAAATGTGGCGACGCAACTGTTGGTAGAGGCGGCAATGGGTGCTGGTAAGCCCAAGCGTGGTCCTCGTGCCGCAGTTTCCTGTATGGGAGGGAAGAAGAAGAAGAAGGAATCTTTTACAAAGGCATTGTCAAAATCCATGTCGTCTGTTGGTAAGGCGGTGCTTCCTGTAGCACAAGATGTGGCGACTCAAATGTTGGTGGAAGCGGCCATGGGCGCAGGTAAGCCCAAGCGTGGTCGTGCTCCTCGTATGGCTCAACCTAAAATTGGTCTTGCGAAACCTCGTGCGGTAGGTGGAAAGCGTCCTGCGTCTGCGTGGATTCAGCATGTGAAGGCACATGCGGCCAAACATGGTGTGTCGTACAAACAGGCAATGTCTGATGCGAGAGGCACTTACAGGAAATAAATTATATATATAAATCTTTTTCTTACTACAAAAAACAAGGGGATAGTGTAAAGAAAAAAGAGGTCGCTACTCTTTTAAGAAAAGGCACGGTTTCAAGTTCAAGTCTTGTTATCCCCAAAAAAAATGTTAGGGTATAGTATGCTACTTCACCCAAACGCACCGTCAGTGAATACATTGAATAAGGCAAAAAAGAAAGTATTCAAATTGGAGTTTGACCGTTTTAACAATGAGTCTCCGTTTGGTGAAACCAAAGTAGATTCAACGACGTTAGGAGAATTGATTCCTGAATTACAAAAGGTGATAGATAACATGGCGGCATTAATCGTACTAATTGATACAACAGGTAATGCTTATCCACGAGATATGATACCCTTTCAAACAATTCTATCACGAGCACTCGCATTATTGAAAAAATTAAATTTCACTGGTCTTCCTTTAGAAGACGTAGATACTTTACAAGGATTTAGTGATATGATGAATTCTCAAAGAGATTCGTTTAATGAATCAATACAAACTGTTAGTCCAGACGTAGAACAAGTACTTGGATTAATTACAAAAAGTTTTAGTGATGTAAGAAAACTTTTGGAATCCAAGTTGCTACAGCATCAGACGTCTGGCGTCAAAGCACCTCTTACCATGGAAGGAAGTGGATTTCAATTAAGCGACCTTCGTCCTTTTAGTGGTGTAGAGCATGATTATCCCCGCCGTTATTTATGATTCTACTGACGAAGAAGGAAAGCTTCAGTTTCAGTTAGAACTACCATAGGGTAGGATTTACAAATGGTCGCCCATCGTCCCTTGATTCCTTTGAGGCGTTTGATTTCATCTTTGTCAAAACCAAGGTACTGGTCCAGTAAATACTTACTGGTTTTACCACCCATATTTTTAGGAAAAACGGTGACGGAATGTGCTTCTGCTAAAATAATTTTGGTATCCAGACCTTGTGTTGCTAAATGGGACGTGTAGATACATGACGTGTTGGTGTGTCGTCCTGTTTGTAGAATAAGGTTAAGACATTCATACACCTTCTTTTTCACACCTTTTTGAATGATGACGTCTGTATCATCAAATACACATAATGTATCCTTAAAATCATCAATGACGAAGTGGTGCGAGAGGAATTCTTCTTCGTGAATCTTGATGCGTTTGAGATACTTTAATTTGTCTAATGTCGCACATTCACCTAAAGATGAAAAAACAAATACATCACGCTTGGGGTACATTTTACGATATTGCTTAATTAATTCTCTGGTGTAATACGATTTACCAGCACCAGAGGGAGCCGTGATGTAATTAATCATGCGTTCTGTTTGTTTGTCGTAGGTTTGTTGAATGGTATCTTCACCTTTACACGTAAAAGAGGGAACGCCATCGTGGATAACTTTATCAGACAGCATGAGGTACTTCTTCTCACCTACCATCGCTAATGTTTTCAATCCTTTGATGGGTTCTTTTTCAATAATTAACGACATACTATACTCGTATAAAAAATTAGGGAAAAAACAAACTCATTTAAATAAAGTTTAGTAAGGTGAATATGGAATTGGAATCCATAAAAAATGCGATTGAGAGAATGGATAGGGAACAGCACATTTACATTGCTGAATTACTAATTCGTAAGCATACGGCAGATTACGATGAAAATAAAAATGGTATTTTTATAAATTTAACCAATTTAAAACCAGAGGTGATTACAGACCTTAAAAACTTTATTAAGAAACAGAACGAAGTACCTCTAAAGCACGAGGATTAATTTTATGACGAAGATAACGAATCAACGCATCTATTTTACTTTTAAAGTTGGATTCCGTCCATTGGTTCATGTCTGTTATTTTTTTACCAGCAACCCAAGCAACAGAGGATAAACGTTCCTTTATCATTTGAATGTTCGCCTTGATTTTGTCCCAACTGATGTTATGCTTTTTGGTAATATCTACTAAAAAAGCAAGGTCGTTCGCACATTTATTCACGAGTCCAGCATCACTATTGAAGAAGGAAAGCATACGCAACCGTGCTTCAGGGTAAGATTTCTTAATTTCCATGATGCTATACAACCGTTTCAATGACTTCATGGTATTTTCGTGTTTGTATTTTTCAACATCGTCCGCAAGTTCTTGAAGCACTTGTTTTATATCTCCAGGAGTTTGTTTGTAGGTATAATTTTCAGAAACTTCAGCGAATGTATTTCCTACAGGAACGGCAAAATCTACTTTAATGATGGTATCGTCCTTGAGAGCATCTTCAAATGTTTTTTTAGTACCGTCAATCAACTTGATGTAGCCACGTTTGATACTCTTGGGAGTCCAGCGAAGGATATACAAATCACGTATGAGTTTGACACGGTCTTCACCTTTTGCCTTTTTAATTTTATTTACATATTTTGTAGGAATCAAGGGATTTTTAACATACTCGTCTAAAGAGTCATTGTCAAAATCATAGATGAGGCGATGGTCTAACCCTGCTTTGAAATCCATGAAAAGAACACCGTCCAAGTTAGATACGACTTTTTTGAAATGGGAAGCGAGGACAGCAGGAGACCCAGCGAGTTTGGATTCCACATCGTAATCACTACCAAAGAGGACACCACGAAAGGAGTTAGACCCAATGAGTTTTGCTTTACTTTGAATATCAAATTTGTGGATTGCCTTTTCAATGGGTTTGTTTAGCATGTCAAGTTTCTTCATACTCTAATGCGTTAAAAAAAGAAAGAAAAAGTATCTTAAATAGGTATGGTAAAGAAAGACCCACGTGAAGCGTATATCATCGCACTGGATAAGTACTATGATGGTGTGAAACGTGGGACGAAAAGTGGAGAAGGCAGACCCAACTACAAGGAGTATTCGCTCCAAGAATTGATGAAATGTGCGACGTTGTTTAAATTATCTATAGATAAGGTATGAGCGTCCAAAATGTGTTTAGCATTCCGATTGAACTACCGTACGTGTATGGCCCAGAATCAGGCGCAAATGATGTAGTGACATTAAACACACCACAAACGATAGCAGGGCAAAAAACATTCACTGTCGCACCAGATACAGATGTGATTGTTCTTCCAGAAGCGACACAAGCATGTCTTCAAAAATGGATAGTTCCGCAATACTATTTGGTTGAACCTACCGTGATTAATGAAGTATCCAACGAACAAATTACAGCACTCACTGTTCCTTTTGATGTATTATTTGGGGGGTGGTGGTGTTTGAGTGTGGATATATTTGCGGCGGCAAATACATATGATTTCTATGCTTATAGTTGGGAAATCACAAATTCAGACGGTGAGGGTCTTATTCAATCAACAAGTTTATCTACATTTCCAGATATTGATTTAAATTTTAGTGTGAATGCGGTATTTTCTCAACCAGCACCAGGTAATGATGTTCTGTTAAAACTTACTCTTTACACGACAGATGATGACGACGTAGCAATTACAACAGGGCCGTGTTATCTTTGTAGAATATAATTTTATCATGGTATAGTATATGTCTTGTCAAAATGGAGGTTTAGTGGAAGGAGACAATTGGAAGGAACCCCCTACGATTGATACTTCTTTGTACGTGACGTTAGATACGGAACAATTGATTGAAGGTATAAAAACATTTCAGACACCGCCTATCATAACAACCGCAGGAGTTGGAGAAGAATTTTTTGGAAGGTATAGCGATTACTTGGCTCAAAACGAAACTACGTACAATGATGGTAATATTACTGGAACTACAATTACAAGTGGTACAGAAGTAGATATAAATTTATTTACTACAGACGCAGGATTAAATGCGATAGCACAAATCAGTGTGATAGGAACATGTACTGCTACAGGGTTTGGAGATACTATGGAAAGTTATGTAGTTCAATTGTGGGGAATAAATTCAGGATTTTTAGGACAATATACTGCGGTTTTTACCACACCACAAACAAGTGTATTTTTTTCATTGTACGTGTGCGTACCGTTGTTAGAAATAAACTCGGACGAGATAATTTATGTAAAAATAACTCCTGCTACTACATTGTCAGGAGCAGGGCCTTACGAAGTTCAAATCAGTGGTATGTTCGCACAGATAAGTACAAAAAATATACCCATTGTCGCATAATAATCTTGGGGTATAGTATGAGCGTTCAAAATTGTGGTTGGGACATTGGAGACAGTATAGACGTAGCAGATTTTTTACAATTGACAGGGAATCAAACAATGACGATAACAGGAGAAAAGCGATTTGGCCCAAATCCAAATACGGTGTCTGAACCAACTTTACCATCTCAAATGGTAAATGTGAATAACATAGAACAGTATAGTGTAATATCTCCAAGTGCTCTATCAATAGAAGGAACTTCAAACATTGATATAGACAATTTGTGTATTACGACATTACCTTCATCAGGAGTATGGACGTATAGTATGACCGCATCTACGACTTCTAACGTTCAACAAATGATAATCTCAATAGGCGACGACGTTGGAAATGTAATAAGTCAATCCACATTAGTTTTCAGTACTGCTTTTCCTCTTGTAGATACGTTAATAAAAATGACAGGATTTATAGATTTGCCTCCAGCAGCAAGTCAAGTAAGCATGACAGTTCGTTGTATTACGGAACTTGGAGATAACTACACACTTAATAGTGCGGAACTGATTTATCTCAAGAATCAACCTGTTCTTGGTTTGTTCGCATAAAACTTTTATTCAGGGGAAGAAATATATATATAAATCTTCCGATTAAAAAAAAAAATTGATTTGAGATTTTCAATCCTATTTACAACAATAAGATGTCAGACGCAGTCTATTCAGTCAATACCAACTACGAGATTCTTGGATTTGTTGGTACTTACTATGAAACGTATGGAGGTGGTCCTGAAGGTGGATTCTTCTTTACAAATGACAAGTGGTATGCGGTAGATAGAACTTGGAATGAATTTTGGGCTATGAATGAGTGTTCGCCTATGACATTTACACCTGAAGACAGGTCAAAAGGCATTGGTGCGGAGATTTGTGAAACGAAGACTTACAACAAGATACAATTTATCAAAGAACAACAGGCAAAAATGAAAGAGCTTTGTATCAAACACGGCATCTGCGAGACCGTCATGAACTTGGGAGTGAGTTGCCCTGTGGAAGATGTACTTGATGCTCTATAAAACTTTTCTTCAGGGGAAGAAATATATATATAAATCTTTTTTAAAAAAAAGTTTTTTTTGAGGTCGTTGAGGAAGGCTTGAGAGGTAGTAGGTACTTACGGAGCACACCATGAGAGACACATGATTTCAAATCTTTGTTGATACTCTTTACAACAATAATCTGCCGCAATTAAGTAGTCTCCATCGCTGAATTCTTCTTTGTGTTCGTCCGCATAAACGAACATGATTTGAGCGTGGTCGTTGAGACGTTGAAGTAATAATTGAAGTTGTTGTTTAGTTTGTCGCTTGAGACACCCAGCATAGAACAATCGTTCTAGTTGAAACAAGCGGACGATGAGTTTCGTCCATTCGTTCATGTCCGACTTGATGTGAGCGTCTTTACGTGATTCAATACGTTCAGTGAAGATTGGACGTGAAAGGTCTCTGTTGTAAGCGTGTAGGCATGACTCGTCGCAGAAGAACATTTTAGCTCCACTAGACCATGAAGCGAAAGACCAATACTCGCCAAGTTTAAGACCGCAGTAAGCACACTCCATGTTCGCAACGGAACTGTCATGCCGTGATTCATCAGGTCAAAACCATTTCAATTTTATATAGTTCCGTTGAATCTGATTAAAAAAGAGGTAGTTGAGGTCGGCTTGAGAGGTAGTAGGTACTTACGGAGCACACCATGCGTAATACACGTCTTCATGTTTTTTATGATACTCTGTACCACAACAGCGTGCCGCAATTAAATAGTTGCCGTCGGTGAATTCTTCTTTGTGTTCGTCCGCATAGAAGAATATGACTTGAGTGTGGTCTTTGATACGTTGAAGTAGTAATTGAAGTTGTTGTTTAGTTTGTCGCTTGAGACAACCCTGATAGAACAATTGTTCTAATTGAAACAAGCGAACGATGAGCTTCGTCCATTCGTCCATGTCTGGCCTGATTTTTAATAAATTTTCATGTTCTTGAATATATTTAGTGATAATTGGACGTGAAAGGTCTCTGTTGTGAGCGTGTAGGCATGAATAATCGCAGAAGAATTTTTCAGTCCCATCAGGCCATGAAGCGAAACACGCATACTCGCCAAGTTTAAGACCGCAGTAGGCACACTCCATGTTCGCAACGGAACTGTCATGCCGTGATTCATCAGGTCAAATCTGTTTCAATTTTCCATAGTTCCGTTGCGAACATGACGTGTGATTACGTTTTCTTTTTCTTTGTCTTCTTCTTCTTTTCTTGTTTTGCTATCATTTCATCAATAATGTCTTCTTCTTCGTACATAATGTGAGTTTCCTCTACGTAGCATTTAACCAGTTCGTAGTCGGTCATACCGAGTAAATGTAAATCAACGTCGTCTTCACCAATGAATATTTCATTGAGAACGTAAAGAATTCTCTCTTTGTCTCTCGGACCAATAGCACAGTCAGTCTTAAAGAAATGTTCCATAAACTCTTCAGCAACGACGGAGAACTCGTGAGCTTGTTTTGGTTGAGGACCATTAATTATTTTATTTAAAATAATGATGATGTGTGAGTAGAATGGGAGTGTAACAATGTAATCAATATCCCTGAAATCAATATCCATGTTGTTTGTATGTCATTACTCAGGTCAAATCTGTTTCAATTTTCTATAGTTTCGTTGAATCTGATTAAAAAAGAGGTAGTTGAGGTCGGCTTGAGACTTGTATATTTTGCGTCATCATTTAGAAGGTGGGAGTAATTCCATCAACTTCTGTACCGCTGACGCATACCTGTCTTGTTCTTGTTTAAACTGATTCGCACCCTTGTGATAGTGAGTTATATTGGATTCATCAACGCAGACATATTTTGTATCGTAGCACATTTTACACTTTTTCTTGTGTAGGCGTAGCAGGTTGTCCGCACCCGCACTGCTCTTGCTCCCAAGAACCCGTCCGCTACAGACGAGCGTCCAAGTGAATCGTTCATTGCTGGTATCCGCCATGTTCTCAACGGAACTGTCATGTCATCACTCATCAGGTCAAATCTGTTTCAATTTTCTATAGTTCCGTTGTATCTCCAGACAAAACTTTTATTCAGGGAATTATTTATATATATAAATCTTTTGTTGAAAATAATTTTTTTTAAAAAAGAGGTTGTTGAGGTCGGCTTGAGAGGTAGTAGGTACTTACGGAGCACACCAGGCGTCAATGAGCTCGTCGTCATCTTCTCTGAAGAGGTCTCCAGCCATAAACGCCACGCCGTCTTGTTTATTTTCATGAGCGAATTCAACCAAATCTACAAGACTTTTCTTGTACTCTTGACGAATCCGTTCAATTTCAGCACGAGGTTTCCGAGCGATACACGCACGAAAATACAAGATTTCACACCCAATAAAACGACGAGCAAAAACTGGAATTGGTTTTTTCAACCACGTTTGATGTTTTTTTATGTCTCGTTCCATGAACGGCCTTGTCCTCTCTCTGTCGCTTTGATACATACATGAGTGGTCGCAGAAGACTTTTTCAGTTCCATCAATCCATGAAGCGATACACGCACCATCGCCAGTTTCAAGACCGCAATTGGCGCAAAGAGCAACAGGACGGAGTGAGTGAGTTTGAGTTTTGGTTTTGGAAGCCATGTTCTTGATTTGAAGTTGATTTGAGAGTAGATTTCGCAACGGAACTGTTATGTCATGAGTCATGAGGTGAAATCTGTTTCAATTTTGTATAGTTCCGTTGTAGTCATCTAAAAAAAAATAAAAAAATAAATTTGAA
>Ga0181350_1000242_pt1 | contig 16671 bp, 10 predicted proteins | sample Su13VDMM110DCMD_FD_130105 | JGI IMG/M metagenome (GOLD analysis project Ga0181350, IMG submission 130105) | Freshwater viral communities from Lake Michigan, USA - Su13.VD.MM110.DCM.D | ecosystem: Environmental > Aquatic > Freshwater > Lake | place: USA: Michigan | collected 2013-07-16
ATATACTGAAGACCCTAACTTTGAAGACATTTATTATGTTGGTGAAGTAAAGGCAATTACAATACCGGAATTAAAAAAACAATTTCCAGATATTTCTGAAGATGAATTATACAGAATTCAACAAATGCCTGGTAACAGACAATATATTCAGGGGTGGGGTAATTATGATACGAATACGGTTCAAGTGTTATATTTTGAATATAAAACTTATATGGATCAAGTATTTAAAATTAAACAGGGTGAAAACGGATTAGAAAAAGCCATACAAAAAGATAGTTCTTTTAATCCTCCTAAAAATGATAACTTTGAAAAAGTATCTAGAACAATAGAAGTATTATATACAGGCGCAAAAATTGTTGGTACTGATATGATGTTAGAGTGGAAATTATCAAATGATATGACACGCCCTATAGCGGATACCACAAGAGTACAAATGAATTATAATATAGTTGCTCCTAGAATGTATAAAGGAAGAATTGACTCTATTGTAAGCAAATGTATTTCTTTTGCGGATATGATTCAATTAACGCATTTAAAACTACAACAAGTATTATCAAGAGTGGTTCCTGATGGGGTATTCTTAGACGTTGATGGATTGGCTGAAGTTGATTTAGGTAATGGCACAAATTACAATGCCGCGGAAGCCTTAAATATGTATTTCCAAACAGGTAGTATTGTTGGTAGATCATTAAACCAAGACGGTGAAATGAACAGAGCTAAAGTGCCTATTCAAGAACTGGCTACCTCAAGTGGCCAAGGTAAAATACAAAGTTTAATTCAAACGTATCAGTATTATTTACAAATGATACGTGATGTTACCGGGCTTAACGAGGCTGTTGACGGAAGCAAACCGGATTCAAATGCTTTAGTAGGATTACAAAAGATAGCGGCTAATGCATCTAATGTAGCTACAAGACACATTAAAGATGCTAGTTTATATTTGACGGTTAAAACTTGTGAAAATATTTCGCTTAGAATTGTGGATTGTTTAAATTTTCCATTAACTGAGAACGCATTAAAAAATAGTATTTCTACTTATAACGTTGAAACCCTTAAAGAAATTAGTAATTTAAATCTATATGACTTTGGTATTTATTTAGAAGTTGAACCGGATGAAGAAGAAAAAGCACAATTAGAACAAAACATACAAGTATCTTTACAAAATGGCGGCATAGATTTAGAAGACGCTATTGATATTAGACAAATTAAAAATTTAAAACTTGCAAACGAGTTATTAAAATTAAAAAGAACGCGTAAGCAAGAAAAGATACAACAACAACAATTAGCTAACATACAAGCGCAAGCTCAGGCTAATTCTGAAAGTGCTGAAAAATCAGCTATGTTTGAAGTTCAAAAACAACAAGCTTTAACAGAAACTATGGTTAATCTGGAACAAGCAAAATCTCAATTTGAATTGCAAAGAATGCAAACAGAAGCAGAAATTAAAAGACAATTATTAGCTGAAGCTTTCCAATATGACATGCAATTAGCACAATTAAAAGCTCAGTCCGATTTAAATAAATTTCAGGAACAAGAAAATAGAAAAGACGAAAGAACCAAAATACAAGCCTCACAACAGTCAGAATTAATAGATCAAAGAAAAAATAATTCATTGCCAAAAGATTTTGAATCAAATACAATGTTTGAAGGCTTATCAGAACTAGGCATGTAAACAACAACTTAACCAATTTTATATTATTATATTATGTCACAAAATGAAAAAGTAGAAGGCGAGTTTAAAGTTAAAGGTAGAAAGCCTGCAATGAAAAAACTTGGAAAAACAGATGAACCAATTAAAGTAAATTTTTCTGTAAAGCAAGACGAACCAATTAAAGTAGTAATACCTAAAGAAGTAGAAGATGCCGTTCAAGAACAAAGCGCAAATGAAAGCGTGTTACGCGCAGAACAGCCCGCAGTGGAATTGCCAAAAGTGGAGCAAGGAAACGAAGGGGCCGCTGAAAATGTTATTCAAGAAATCTTTGAACAAGAAATAGGCGAAGAAGTTAAAGAGGTTGCTAAGGAATTAGAACATTATGTAAATGAGCAAACAAATTCCGGTAAAGTATTGCCAGAAAACATTGAAAAGCTTGTTACATTTATGGAAGAGACGGGCGGCACCGTAGAGGATTATGTAAGATTAAATGCCGATTATTCAAACATTAATAATAATGCTTTATTAAAAGAATATTATAAAAATACAAAACCTCATTTAGATAGTGAAGAAATTGATTTCTTATTAGAAGACAAGTTTTATTACGATGAGGATCTAGATGATGAAAGAGATATTAGATTAAAAAAATTAGCTTTTAAAGAAGAGGTTTCAAAAGCAAAAAGTTTTTTAGAGGAAACCAAACAAAAATATTATGCGGAAATAAAATCCCGCCCTACAGTAAATAATGAATACCAAAAAGCATTAGATTTTTTTAATCGACACAATAAAGAGCAAAACAAAGTGGCTCAACAACAAGAGGCGTTTAAAAAGCAAACTTCTAATCTTTTCAATAATGAATTCAAAGGTTTTGAATTTAACTTAGGTGAAAAGAAATTTAGATACAATTTGCAAAATCCATCTCAAGTAGCGGAAACTCAATCAAATATACAGTCCTTTGTCGGAAGGTTTCTAGACAATGATGGGAATGTAAAAGATACACCGGGTTACCATAAGGCTTTGTATTCCGCGATGAACGCTGATAAAATTGCTACCCATTTTTATGACCAAGGAAGAGCAGACGCCGTTAAAGAGGTTGTTGCTTCTTCTAAAAATCCAAGCACTAGTGCTCCACGTCAAGCTGGCGAAGTATTTGTAAACGGACTTAAAGTAAAATCGGTTAGTGGTTTAGATTCATCAAAATTAAAAATACAAACAAAAAAATTTTAAAAATTAAAACCTAAAGATTATGTCTACATTATCTCCGCAGTTTGGAAGTATTATACCTTCTCAAACTCAACAATTGTTAAACACAAACTATTTGAAGTTTAACACAGGAACTGGAGCAGATTTTGCTCAACAATATTTACCAGAAATCTACGAAGCAGAAGTAGAGCGTTACGGAAACAGAACTTTATCTGGATTCTTACGTATGGTAGGTGCTGAAATGCCTATGTCTTCTGATCAAGTTATTTGGTCTGAACAAAATAGATTACACATTGCTTATACCGGAGTTACACAAGCTAACGGTGGTACAGGAACAAACCCTAGTACAATTACTTTAAATGCGGCTGGAAGCCCTACTAACGTTGTGTCTATTAATGATACTGTTGTAATTTTAGATCCTGTAAATGGATTAGAAGCAAAAGGTATTGTTACGGCTTCAACTGTAGGTGTTGGTACTGCTGGTAATTTCTCTGTACAACTTTACAAAGGAACTTCTCTTACAACTCAAGGATTCGCTGCTAGCGGATTAAAAGTGTTTGTTTATGGTTCTGATTATACTAAAGGAACAACTATTGGAACTGGTTCTGGTAACTCTGCTGCTAGAAATAGTGTTAACCCTGTTCTTACTCAGTACTCAAACTCTCCTGTTATTATCAGAAATCAATACGTTATTAGCGGATCTGATATGGCTCAAATTGGGTGGGTAGAAGTTGCTACAGAAGACGGAACTTCTGGATACTTATGGTTCTTAAAAGCTGAGTCTGAAACAAGATTACGTTTTGAGGATTACTTAGAAATGGCTTTAGTAGAAGGTGAATTAAATGCTGTTACAGGTTCTGGAGTTTATCAAGCTTCTCAATTACCTGGTACACAAGGACTTTTTGCTGCTATACAAGATAGAGGAAATGTTGAAGTTGGATTTACCGCTGCTGGTGGACTTACATCTTTTGATCAAATCCTTAAAAACTTGGATACTCAAGGAGCTATTGAAGAAAACATGTTATTCTTACAAAGACAAACCGCTTTAGACTTTGATGATATGCTTGCTGCATTATCTTCTGGAGCTAATGGTGGTGTTGCTTACGGGTTATTTGAAAACTCAGAAGAAATGGCATTGAACTTAGGTTTCTCTGGTTTCCGTAGAGGTTCTTATGATTTTTACAAAACTGACTGGAAATACTTAAATGATGCTTCTACTCGTGGAGGTATTGTAGGTATCAGTTCTATTGAAGGGGTATTAATTCCTGCTGGAACTTCTACAGTTTACGATCAACAATTAGGAACTAACATCCGTAGACCATTCTTACACGTTCGTTATAGAGCTTCTCAAGCTGACGATAGAAGAATGAAGTCTTGGTTAACTGGATCTGCTGGTGGAGCTGAAACATCTACTCTTGATGCAATGGAAGTAAACTTCTTATCTGAAAGATGTTTAGTTACTCAAGGAGCTAATAACTTTGTATTATTCAAAGGTATCTAATATTAGTTACATAGTAGTTTTACCCTCGTTGAAATTACGGGGGTAAATACTACTTTTTTAAAAAAAATTTATTAAATTATATTATATTATGGCAATAGCAAAAAAAGCGGATACAACCGCAGTAGCATGGGAAATTAAAGATAGGATCTATTATTTAAAAAACGATATGAATCCTTTAACGCTTACAATCCCAAGTAAGCATACAAGTAAACACTCTTTACTATATTTTGATCAGGACACAAAAACCCAAAGAGAAATTAGATATGCAACTAATCAAGATTCACCTTTTATAGACGAACAAAAAGGAGAAGCAACAGTTGGACATATTACTTTTGAAAATGGTGATTTAAAAGTTCCTAAAGAAAAACAAAATTTACAAAAATTATTATCATTATATCATCCTTTACGTAATAAATTGTATATGGAATTTGACGCTATTGAAATAGCAGGGGATGAATTAGATGAATTAGAATTACAAGTAGAAGCTTTAAATGCAGCATTAGCAATTGAAGTTGATCAAGCAGAAGCAATTCTTAGAGTTGAGATTGGGTCTAAAGTATCTGAGATGAGCTCAAAAGAAATTAGAAGAGACTTGCTTATATTTGCAAGGAACAATCCTTCTTTATTTATAGAATTAGCAAATGATGAAAATGTTCAACTTAGAAACTTAGCTATTAGAGCGGTTGAAGCAAACATTATAACATTATCACAGGATCAAAGAACATTTAATTGGGCATCAAACGATAAAAAGTTAATGACTATCCCATTTGATGAGAATCCTTACTCCGCAATGGCGGCATTCTTTAAGACTGATGAAGGCGTAGAAGTCTTTAAGTCTGTAGAGAAAAAATTAAAATAATACGTAATATTAATATATAGGCGGTAGCTACGGTTACCGCCTTAATATTATAATAAAGTAAGCAAATGGCAGTAGATGTGAATACAGTTTATAGAACTGTTTTGTTAATTATTAATAAAGAGCAAAGAGGTTATTTAACTCCGGATGAATTTAATAGAACAGCGGCTCAAGTTCAACTTGAAATATTTAATGAATATTTTGAAGATTTAAATCAACAAATTCGTGTACCAGATAATGATACAGAATACGCTGATCGCGTGAAAAATTTACAACAAAAAATTGCAATCTTTCAAACAGACGGCGCTTGCCTTCCTACAACAGGTGGATTTAATGTTCCTGGAGCGCTTAATTCGCCTCCTGTAACGGACTTTTATAAGTTAGGAACAGTAATATATAAAGACGATAAAGAAGTCCAATACGTTCAGCCAAATGAGCTATTAGAGCTTAATTTATCGCCAATAACTAAACCATCAAATTATTGGCCCGTATATACATATAAAAACTTAATAATTAAAGTATATCCAACAACAATAACTTCTGGAATTACTTGCACATATGTTAGAAAACCCGCTAATCCAAGATGGGGCTTTATCACTTCTCCTCCTAATTATCAATACGTATATAATCCAACACAATATGATCCAGTAATAACCCCTACTGGTTCTCAGGATTTTGAATTACACCCAACAGAACAAACTAATATTATAACTAAAATATTACTTTATTCGGGAATAATTATAAAAGATCCACAAATTGTACAAGTAGCGGCTCAGCAAATACAAGCCGAAAACATTAACTCAAAAAGCTAATAACCCATGCCAATTCCTAATAACGGTTTAATTACTGAAACAAATAGACAATACTACGAAGGAGCTCAAGGTTTTATATCTTTACTAGCACAAACACAATACACAACTACTTTTAACACTGACTTAATTTTTGGCGGGCTAAATGCGTGGGATCCAAACGATATAGACTATGCTTTAAATAATTTTAAATTATACACAAGTTCAACTGGTTTTCCAGGAACTTTCAATGAATATATTTTATCTTATGGAGTTTCTAATAATATTATAACATTAGCATCGGCTATTCCGGCTAATTACTATGTTGTTGTACAGCTTAAAACATTAGATGGTGGTAATTATGGAAATCCATTAATACCCGGTAGTTATGCTTATGGAAATACCGTTGAAGAAAACTATGGTAGTTATGCTTATTTAACATTAAACGATGTTATTAATAACTTTATGGTTGCATATGTGGGTGCTGGGAAATTAATTGGGGATGTTAAAAGAACTGATGTAATATTCCATGCTAAGCGAGCAATGCAAGAATTTAGTTATGATACATTGAAAAGCATTCATTCTATGGAATTAAATATACCACCTAGTTTAAGCGTTGTATTGCCACAAGATTATGTTAATTATGTTAAGGTTTCATGGATTGATGATTATGGAGTTAAGCACCCTATTTATCCGGCAAATAATCTTACTATAAATCCATATGAAAATCCAATACAAGACACTAGAGGTGTACCTATACAAGATAATTTTTCTGATAATATTGAAGGAGATTCATTAACAGAAAAAAGATGGGCTAATGATAATTTTCTTAATTTATTTGGCTTACAAAATGGGGCTAATAATATAAATAATATAAATAATTATTGGGATGGATACCAATGGGACTATTATGCCTATGGTCGCCAATATGGATTAGATCCTCAATATGCAAATATTAATGGTTATTTTACAATAAATGACAGAGAAGGTAAAATGTCTTTTAGCAGCGATCTAAGAGGTAGGCTTATTGTATTAGAATATATATCAGATGGATTAGCTTACGATTTAGATACAAAAGTACCTAAGTTAGCAGAAGAAGCTTTATATGCTTATGTTATTCATGCCGTTATCTCTTTACGTATAAATCAACCTGAATATTTAGTTCAAAGATTAAAAAGAGAAAAAACAGCAAAATTAAGAAATACAAAAATTAGATTATCTAATATTAAATTAGAAGAAATTACTCAAGTAATGAGAGGCAAATCTAAATGGATTAAACATTAAATAATATGGCAGAAGTAAAAAATAGTTTTTTACAATCCAAAATGAATAAAGATCTAGATGATAGACTTATTCCTAATGGTGAGTATAGAGACGCTTTAAATATATCGGTAGGTAAAGCAGAAGATAAAGACGTTGGAGCTTTAGAGGCTGTCCTTGGAAATAACCTTATGCTTTCTGCTGAAAATAATAATTTAGTTTGTATAGGCCAAGTTGCTGATAATCAAAATAATAGAATATTTTATTTTTGGACAGACTATACTGATACTTTAAATACTTTGATACCCCCTACTTCAGGAGATATGAGAATTACTGTTTATAACGCGGCATCTAATTCTTTAACAACATTAGTTTCCGGAACTTTTTTAAATTTTGCAACAAATCCACAATATAGAATATTAGGTGCAAATGTTTTAGAAAATTTATTATTTTTTACTGACAATAGAAATCAGCCTAGAAAAATAAACATATCAACCGCTCTTTCTACTCAAGGCTACTATACAAACGAGTTACAAATATCTGTAGCCAAATACGCACCTGTATTACCAATGGATGTTTATTTAGATATACCCGTAACAACTACAAGTGCTTCTAGTAATCCTACAACTCAATCTGTATCTTTTACAGTTTCTGCTGCAAATTTTGCATTATTGCAAGTTGGAATGCAATTAATAACTAGTTTATCTACTCCAGCGTTAACGTTAAGTAATTATGCAGTAATAACACAATTAATTACAGCAACAAATACTGTTATAGTTTCTGTTCCCGTAGCAACTACAATTCCATTAGGTTCTGTTTTACATTTCTATGGAACTTCAATGACAGATCAAGCGGATGCAACAAATTGGCCCGGAGACCCAAATTATTTAAAAGATAAATATGTAAGATTTAGTTATAGATATAGATTTGATGACGAAGAATATTCTTTAATGGCTCCTTTTACTCAAATAATGTTTATACCAAATCAAAATGGTTATTTTTTAAGCGGGGATGAAGATGCGGCGTATAGAAGCACAATAGTGTCTTGGATGGAAAACTTTATAAATAACATAGAGTTGCATGTAGAACTACCTGATACTGGCAATAACATAGAAAGTTCATATAAAATAAAAAGTATAGATATTTTATATAAAGAATCAGATGCACTTGCTATAAAAGTATTAGAAACTGTTAGTGTTAATGAAATAAAATTACAAGCAACTTTCACAAATCAATATACTTATACTTACAAATCACAAAAACCTTATAAAACACTACCTGAATCTCAAACGGTTAGAGTATATGACAAAGTTCCAGTTAGAGCAAAAGCTCAGGAAATAATTGGAAATAGAGTGGTATATGGGAATTTTGTAAGTAAAAGCACTCCTCCTGCTGCTATAGATTATAATTTAGCAATAACTAAAAAAACTGATTCTTTTACTAGTTGGGCAGAATATCCTAATCATACATTAAAACAAAATAGAAATTATCAAGCAGGTATAGTTTTATCTGATAAATTTGGTAGACAATCAACAGTTATACTATCTTCTAATGACATTGGGCAAACATCTGCCGGTATTAATTTAGTTGGATCAACATTATATTCTCCATACTATGTTCAAAGCGCTAATTTAAATGTTAAAGAGTGGAGAGGCAATACTTTGGCTATGATTATTAATTCTCCTATAGTATCTTCTATAAATGAAGGCGCCGGAACCCCCGGGTTATATGCTATTGTTTCTGGAAGTAATGGACAAACGGGTAATGGTTTTCAAATAACATCTAATCCAAATTTTAATCAATCAGTAACCCCTCCGACAGGCCCGGACTTTTTTATATATACTTTTACTTTAGCGGCGCCTCCAGCACAAGGAAATTTACCTATTGCAGGAACTTATTTGAGAGGTTTTTATACAGATTATGTTGAGGTAACCGGATTTAGCGGCCCAGACGGTAGCGGGTTATATACAGTAGTAACAGATTTCCCTATTAACAACATTTATAAATATACAGGAATAGCTCCTGATATTAAATATGCTTATGATTTAAATCAGCCAGGTTGGTATTCATATAAAATAGTAGTAAGACAACAACAACAAGAGTATTATAATGTTTACTTACCAGGACTTCTTAATGGTTATCCAAAGTTTCAGACTACAACTATACCTGGAACATTTCCAACGCCGGCAGCTAATCCTACTATATTTCCTTCAAACGAATTAAATAAAACTGCTCACACTGTTTTATTAAATGACAATATAAATAAAATACCTAGAGATTTGACAGAGGTTGGTCCAGATCAAAAACAATATAGAAGTAGTGTTGAATTATTTGGTAGAGTTGAAAACTTATTAGAAACACTCATAACCAGTAATAAACAGTATTATCCGGCTAAAAAGGCAGATATAGCTTCTACTATAGCGTCGTCGTCAGATTTAAGTTTTTTACCAACAAGCGATGAGACTAACAAGTATGGAACAGCTTCTAATAATTTTTATCAATTAAGTACAACTCCTATTATTGCTAGAATATCTACGGTAAATAAAATAGGCGTTATAGCCAGTGATCTTCCCGCAGCCGCCCCTCCTGCCCTTATAAACACTATGAATCCTTTTTTAAGTGTATATGAAACAGCTCCTGTTGTTTCTTTGCTTGATATATTTTGGGAAACATCTTCTTCTGGTTTAATATCAGATTTAAATGCTGATGTGTTAACAGGCAGCGACATTGTTGTTGGATTTGATAATTTAATATTTGACCACAACGAATTTCAAGAACCTACAGGATTAGGAACCCCTTTAAATTACGGAGATCAAACATCACCATATATAACTGGGTATTTTTCTCCTGTAAATAGTTTAGGATTACCTATAGTTGTAGACAGTATGTCTATGACCGTTGTTGATTTATCTCCTGGCGGACCAAATAGAAGTAGTGATTTTCAATTAATAAGAGAAACCTCTGGAATATATGTTAACCAATTTGCTATTAAAATATTAAATCCATTTGTTTTTCTTATAAACGCAAGTTCAAAAGAAAGCTATATATTTACATTTAATATAATAGATACTACAAATGGTAATACTACATTAACCGCTATTAATAGTTTAAATAACTCTTATCCGGTAATAAGTTATCCTACTCTTCAAAGTCCACTAGAAGTATTTACTATTAATGATTTAATAGTTGGACCTATAATATCTTGTTCTGGAATAAATGGGGCTCCTACGGTTGCTTTAGACATTCCTTTTAATAAACAGCAATTACAGTGGTCTGTGTTTAGTATAACGCCCGGGTTTTCAACTTATTTTGATATAGATCCGGTTACAGGCGTTATTAGTTTAATAAATATAACCGTGCCTTTGGCTGTTGATTTTTATGTAACTATTAGGCTTACTGATGCTTATAATTTTGCTACAAGCACTGCCGGTACTGGCTCTTTATATGTAGACAGAAATATAATAATAAATGCGCCTGCTATCAATAATTATTGCGCTGAATGGGATAGTGGTGTTGTTACTGGTCCTGGCCCCGCGTTTGATTATGCTAATTTTATTCATGGAAAATTTAATTTTTGGAGAATGTTACAACCAGGAGAAACTATAGATATTCCTAATACGTTTGTAGAAGTGTTTGGCTATAGTGCTATTGGAGGTGGTTTTTACTTTCCACCTTTTGGGCAAGGACAACTTACTTTTTCTTCTATTAATTTTGACGGCACTTTTGCTTTTACATCAGATCAAGGACCAATTGATTTTAATCCTGCCGATACATTAGAATTAAGCGGTAGTATTAGTGTATTACCTTCCGGAAGAATAATACCTATAGATATACAAAGTCAATATGATCCAAGTACAGTTACTGCACAAACGTCTGACACTAGTACTTGTAATATTGCTCCAAATCCTTATATACCGCCAATACCTCCTAGTACTAATAGTAAAAAATGGAAATTAACAAATAATAATCTTACAACTAGTATTAGATGGCAAGCCTTATTATCTAATGGTGATGTTATTATAGGTGGTATATTAACTCCAGGTAATTTTGTAGGCAGCACTTTCTATTTAGGTACTTACACCTGTATAAGAGATAACTCCTTAACTTATGGGTCTGGCGGTACTACCATTATTGCCAATTGTTAGTAATAATATTAAAAAACAAGTAATTATTAAATATGTCAGCTACTATAGAAATAAAATATTATAATTCATTCTGGTTAAAGAAAATGGACACTATTGTTGCTGTTAGTGATATAGAACCTGGTTCTTCACCACCAGTTCCAAATACGGCGCCAACTGTTTTACCTCAAATAATAGGTGATACTACTTTAACTATTACAAACGCTCAAGCAACTTCTGTTGGAGTAGGTCAGCTAGTTAGTTATACTTTATCTGGTAATACTTATACTTTTACTATAATATTAAAAAGTATAGGAGGTACAGACACAACTTTAACATTATCAGATCCGCTAGCCACGACTGTTATTGCTAGTACTATATTAACTTTTGGAGAAATAGAAAATAATGCTTGGTTACCTAGTCGTTATGCTTCTACTGCAGACAGAGATTGGTATATAGAAGAAGCAAGGATTAGAGGAGGTTATAATAACACTTCAGTTGACTTTGGGGTTAAAGCTTATATAGTAGAAGAGTCTTCTCAAAGAGAGCGTTTATTAAGCACTCTAATATACTCTGGAATATTTAATTCAAAAACAGGTGTTAATAATACTAATCAATTCTCTGTAGCGGATGATATTACTAGATCAGTGGATCCTGCTCAAGGGTCAATACAAAAACTATACGCGGAAGATACTAACTTAATTATATTTCAAGAATTAAAAGTAAGCAGAGCGTTGATAGATAAAGACGCTGTTTATTCCGCAGAAGGTCAACCAATAACAACATCTGGAGTGCAGGTAATAGGCCAAGTTCAAGCTTACGCAGGAAATTATGGCATAGGCTCACACCCTGAAAGTTTTGCGGTATACGGTTATAGAAAATACTTTACAGATGATTATCAAAATGCTGTATTAAGGCTATCTCAAGATGGCATAACTGAAATATCTGCTTACGGCATGTTTGATTATTTTAGAGATCAATTATCAAACGCTAGTTTAGTTAATGGATATATATACGGAATGTGGGACATGCATAATAAACAATATGTATTATCTATACAGCCTACTTCGGGACAAAGCACAACTCTTTCTTTTGATGAAGATTCTAATGGCTGGACAAGTTTCTTTAGTTATATACCTAATTTTGGAATAAGTTTAAGAAATAATTTTTATACTATAAACGAAGGTAAAATATGGAAACATTATGCTAGCTCTGTCCCTAAAGCAACTTTTTATAATGTTTTTTATAAATCAAATGTTACTCTTGTATTTAATCCTAACGTATCTGTTTCTAAATCGTTTTTAACAGTTAATTACGAAGGTACACAAAACTGGAACTTATCTTCTACGACTACAGACCCAAGCGTTTTATTTATAGGATCTATAACAGGCACTACTTTAACAGTTACAAGTGTTATTAGTGGAACAATAATAATAGGACAGGTTTTAAGCGGGAATGCAATATTACCAAATACAATAATAACAGGATACATAGGAGGAACAGGAGGGGTAGGCACTTATACTGTAAATATAATACAAACAATTCCTTCTACAAATATAACAATAATTGTTCCAAATTCTTTTTACACAGAAACAGATAATTCTGCAACGGTAAATCAATATTTCTTTCCTTCTACATTATCTGGATTAGAAGATCAATTATTTGAAAACAGGTTTAAGAAAAAAGAAAACAAATATTTTGCTAATATTTTAAATATAAGTGCGGTGCAACAAGGGGAGGTTCAATGGGGCCAAACTATTGCGGGTATTAAAGGGTTTTACGCTACAGCTACATTCACATGTAACAATGCTACTATTACTTCAAATTTAAATGAAAAAGCAGAATTATACGCAGCTTCTGCCGAATACGTAGAATCATCATATTAAATTAAATAAAATTAAATGGAATTAACAGTAAGAGAATTAAAAGAATCTGATTGGGAAGATATGTCTTCTTGGTGGAAATGGTGGAGATGGCCTGAGGTTAGTAAAGAAACTTTACCATTAAATGGATGCGGTGGAATAATGGTTTGTAAAGGAGAAATCCCGGTTGCGGCCGGCTTTTTATATTTATCTAATTCTAAAGTAGCATGGCTGGATTGGATTGTGTCTAATCCACAATACAGAGAAGTGGATAGGAAAGACGCTTTAGAGATGCTTATAAAAAGTTTAGAGTGGGTTGCAAAGCTAGAAGGGTATAGCATAATAATTAGTATTGCTAGAAATAAAAGTTTAATAAATATACACAAAAAATTAGGGTATACGGTAGATGAAAGTCCATCGTATGAAATTTCAAAAAAAATAATGTAATATGGCAGCAATAACAGCAGCAGTAGGAGTAGGAACATCTTTATTAGGGGGAGCGATATCGGCTCATCAAGCGGGACAAGCAGCAAAAGGAGCACGTAATGACGCGGATCGAGCTAGAGCTGAAATGGCAGCTATAAAAGCTAACAGAGCAACTATTGTAAATCCTTATGCTAATGATAAAGATTTGTCCGGCATGGCAAAAGACTTGTCTGGAACGATAACAAATCCTTATGCAAATTTAGGGGTAGCTACTAAAGCTGCTGAAATACAAATGGAGCAATCAGATATTGCTTTAGCAAATACATTGGATACTTTACGAGAAACGGGATCAAGCGCCGGTGGAGCAACGGCTTTGGCTCAGGCTGCATTACAAAGTAAAAAAGGGGTAGCGGCTACTATTGAACAACAAGAAGGTGAAAATGAAAAGTTAAAAGCTCAAGGTGAAGCACAAAAAAACCAAGCTAAAATGTCCGAGCAACAAAGATTGCAAGGTATACAAATTAGCGAAGGACAAAGATTGCAACAAAACGAAGCCGCGGGTCAACAATTTATGTTTCAAGCTAAAGAAAATAGAACTAATCAAGATTTAGGTTATACAGCGGGGCAAGAACAACAAGCAATGCAAAATCAAGCGTCGGCAGATGCAGCTCAAGGAGCAGCATGGGGCAGTGCTTTTCAAGGTGTTGGATCAGCTTTAGGCGGATTATCAGGCGCTGTAGGTGGCAAAGGCGGCAATAAAGCAAATTTTAAGATTGGTACATAATAATATTAAGAACACAATATATGAGTGCATACGATAATCCAACAATAATAAAAAACGACGCAGCTTTAACTTGGAGTCAAGTAGGCGCTGGGTTTACTGAAAGTTTTAACAAAGCAATGAATGCTCAGTTAGCTATTGCTGCGGAAGAAAGAAAATACGAAGCAAAGCTAAAAAAAGAAACTGACGCGGCTCAAATTGCAAAGCAAACGGCCAATACAGAACAGTCAATGGCCAATATGAAGGAAACGCAAGCCGCCGTTGATACCGTAAAAGCAGCACCTCCTGTTTTAACAAATAAATTTGGCAAATTATATTCGAAGCTTTTAAAAAAAGACGGAAAAAATGATGTTGATGGCTCATTAGAAGTTTTGTCTCCTGAACGAATAGAAGCTAATGATAAGTTTAAAATAGGTACAAATCAATTTAAAACAAAATGTCAGGCATCTTTTGGGCCAATGGCAAGTAATATTATTGAGGGAAAAGCATTGGGTCCAAGGGAATGGGCAAATAGGGATTGGAATGGTACTACTAAATTAGATAAAAAAATTAATGAAATAACATATTACGCAAGTGATGATGATAATTATAGCTATAATAATAAAACAAATAAAGATCTATATATTGAAGACGAAGATCCTTCTAAACCCGTAATGGAAATAATAACAGCGGTAAAAAGAGATAAAGAATTAGCTGATTTTTCCGATGAAGAGCTTAAAATAGAACGTGAAAAAAAAGATAGTGGTCTTATTTATGATGAAACTACAAAAGAATATTCTTTAAAATTTAAACAAGCCCTAGGGGCAAGCACCTGGGACGGCACTTTTTTCCATAAAATTCCAGATGCTACTGATTCAGATAAAGTATGGGGAAAAGATCAAGGTAATGTTCTTGATGAAAAAAATGGATTAAGGGCTGAATATATAATGAATGCAGGCAGTCCCATTATATCAAAAGAAAAGATTAAAGATTTTCCCAATAAAGAAAAAATGATTGAAACTATTTATGTAAATATGCCGGCTATGAATAAGGTTTTAGATCAATATTATAAGGCTGGAGCTACTGGATTACTTAATTCAGATTTAAAAGATAAAACGCTATTACAATCGTTTTTACGAACTAAATTATATAGGGGTAATGAGGATTTAGCAACATGGATTGCAAAATTTAATACCGATGTTAAGCAAGAAAATTTTATGAAAGACAAATTGCTTGAAATAGATACTGAAACTAAACTTGGCAGCAATTATAAGCGTAGAGTAGCTAAAGAAGAAGACGTAACTGCTAAACGAGCAAATAAAGTTGGAGATTGGGTATATTATAGTCAATCCGAAAAAATAGTTGCAACCGCAAAAGCAGAGCAGTCAGGCGGTGGAAAAGATGAACGTCCTGCTGACCAAAAAAATCAAGACGCATTTGATAATCTTATAGCTGCAAGAATAAAATCAGGTGAAGCTATAAAAGGAAAAGATGGAATGTACCTTAAAGTTAAAAATGGAAAAGGCTCTTTATACAAATTTAATGCCGAAGGAGTAAGAATGCCGGTAGATACAACCGGAGATAGTTTACAAGATATGATAAATACTATAGGAGGAACTATTAAAGTTGACAATACAGGAAGAAGAATATTAAAATAATATATAAATAAATCTTATGGCAAAATATATTAATGATTCGGGAGATGCTTACGACGAGGAAGAGCTTATCCAATTTGCAAATGAGCAAGATACTACATTTGATGAAATTGTTAGTCGAAACGAATTAAAAAAAGAAAACGAAGAAGCGGATATTATTATAGACGAAGAAGATCCAAAAAAGAAAAAAAAGCCGGGAAAGACAAAGCCTGCTGCAAAAAATGTTGTGCCTGCAGCAGGAAAAAGTACGGCATCCAAATCGGTAAAGGTTTCTTCGGTTTCAGCGCTTAAAGCTGTAGAAGAATTTGCTTCAAAACCATTTAAAATTATTCCCAAAGAAACTCGCCCCTTTGATATTAATAAAGAGGTTAGTAATAGATTAAATGGAGAAAATAAAGGACGCGGATTAGCGGACGAAATAATTAAAGAAGAAAAACAAAAATATACCGCTATTGCTGATCAGGCTTTAATTAAAGCAGAGAAAGTAAAGCAAGAGCAAAATAATAAAAAAATATCAATATACGAACAAAAACTTGGGGATCGTGTATGGGATGATACAAATGAATTTGAAACAGGGCAATTTATATC
>Ga0181350_1000244_pt1 | contig 16612 bp, 24 predicted proteins | sample Su13VDMM110DCMD_FD_130105 | JGI IMG/M metagenome (GOLD analysis project Ga0181350, IMG submission 130105) | Freshwater viral communities from Lake Michigan, USA - Su13.VD.MM110.DCM.D | ecosystem: Environmental > Aquatic > Freshwater > Lake | place: USA: Michigan | collected 2013-07-16
ATCGTCGGCTAACGCACAGTGGGCGGCTTAAAACGCCGCCCACACCCCTTTGGAGGCTTCTATGCCCAACGACAAGTCAGTAGGGATCGCGTTCTCCGACCCGGCGCTAGTTGCCGGGACGACAATTGACGGCGCGGTCATCAACGGCGGGACCATCGGCGCTACTACGCCCATGCCCGTCACAGCCACTACCTTCACAGCCACTAGCGTCACAGTCAATACCCTTTCAGGCGCACGTACTACGGTTGCTGCGCTGGGTACGGACAACACCAACGCCGGGACTATCCCGGTAGGTTCGTTCCTGTGTACTGTTACGGCGGGTGACGCCACCAAAGGCGTCATTCTTCCCGCTATGCGAGACGGGCAATCCATCACCGTCAAAAACAACGCAGCAGCGGTTCTAAAAGTCTATCCGTTCTCTGGCGCAGCCATCAACGGCCTGACTGCTACCACGGGTTCGCTTAACATGGCGGCTAACACCATCGCCACGTTCTTCCGTGACTCATCCACCCAAATCTGGTCCTCGCCGCTCCTGCCGTCGTAACCAAGTACCTAACCCCGCGGCTCACGCCGCGGGGCCACTTGCAACCCTTGAAAGGTGAGCCATGCCTGCGATTTACCTGTCACACCCCGTCCACGGCACAAAAGTTGCCACCATGGAGCAAGAGGCGCAGTACGATGAGGGACGTGGCTGGACGCGCTATTCTGTTGACGCTCCTGAGCCCGCTCCTGTTGCTGCTCCTAGTGTGGAGCCGGAACCTGAAGCTGCGCCGCTAGCGTACGTTGTAACTGCCAACAACGGCATGCAACCTGAAAACGCAATGCCCAAGCCGCGCCGCGCGCGCAAGCCCGCGGCTGAATAATGGTCACCGCAAGCAACCTCATCAACGGCGCGCTCAGGCTCATCGGCCAGCTTGCCGAAGGCGAAGTGCCGTCAGCCGAGACATCCAACGACGCGCTCGTTGCGATGAACCAGATGCTCGACTCGTGGAGCCTTGAGCGTCTGGCGGTCTACGCCACCCAGACTCAGACGTTCAGCTGGCCTGCGAACCAAGCCACTCGTACGCTAGGCCCCACCGGCAACTTCGTCGGCACGCGCCCCATCCAGCTTGACGACTCGACCTACTTCACGGACAGCAACAACCTGTCGTTCCCGGTCGCGCTGATCAACGAGGCGCAGTACAACAGCATCGCGCTGAAGGCCACCACAAGCTCGTACCCGCAAGTCCTGTACGCGAGCGAGACGTACCCCGACATTACCATGACCGTGTACCCGGTGCCGACGCAGGCGCTCACATGGCGCTTCGTGTCTGTGCAGCCGCTGGCCCAACCGGCGTTGCTTGCCACCGACTTGGCGTTCCCGCCCGGCTACCTGCGCGCGTTCCGCTACAACCTCGCGTGCGAGCTTGCCCCTGAGTTCGGCGTGGAGCCCAGCCCACGCGTCATCAGGATCGCCGACGTCAGCAAGCGAAACCTCAAGCGCATCAACAACCCGCTCGACGTCATGTCTGTTCCCGGCGCGCTGGCGGGCGTCCGCGGCGCGCGGTTCAACATCTACACGAACCAGTAGGGCGACATGCTAGCGAGCCCCATCCTCGGACAGAGCTACGTGGCCCGGTCGGTCAACGCCGCCAACAACCGGCTCGTGAACCTGTTCCCCGAAGTGCTGGACGCTGGCAAGACCACCGCGTATTTCCAGCGTACGCCGGGGCTGCGGCGTCTCCAGACCATCGGCACAGGCCCCATCCGGGGCCAGTGGACCAACTCGCGCGACCGCACCAAGTGCTACATCGTGTCGGGCACGCAGGCGTATATGATCACCGGCCCGACGGCGACACCCACGTTGCTGGGGACCGTGACCGGCTCGGGGCCGGTCTCCATCGCCGACAACGGCAACCAGATTTTCTTCGCCTGTGACCCTGACGGGTTCATCTACAATCAGACCACCGGCGTATTCGCCCAGATCACAGACCCCGACTTCCCGGGCGCGAACAGCGTCGGGTTCATCGACGGGTTCTTCGTGTTCACCGTGCCGAACAGCCAGATGTTCTTCGTGACCGCGCTCAACGACGGCACAAACGTGGACGCGCTCGATTTTGCCAGCGCCGAGGGCTCGCCGGACGGGCTGCGCGGCCTGATCGTCAGCAACCTAGAAGTCTGGCTGATGGGTCTCAACTCGGTCGAAGTCTGGTACAACGCGGGCCTGCCTGACTTCCCGCTGGCGCGCATCCAAGGCGCGTTCAACGAGATTGGCTGCGCGGCTACATACACGCTGGCCAAAACCACCGGTGGTATTTTCTGGCTCGGCTCCGATGCGCGCGGCGCGGGCATGGTCTACAAGTCCAACGGCTACCAAGCGCGCCGGGTCTCGACCCACGCGATTGAATGGCAAATTCAATCGTACGGCGACATCTCGGACGCGCTGGGGTACACATACCAACAGGACGGCCACTCGTTCTATGTGCTCACGTTCCCGTCGGCCAACGACGGCCGTGGCGCGACGTGGTGCTACGACGAGACGGCCGACGCGTGGCACGAGCGCGAAAGCTGGGACAGCGCGCTGGGCGTTCCGATCCGGCACAGGTCCAATTGCCAGACTTACTTCAGCGGTCTCACCGTCGTGGGCGACTACGAGGACGGGCGTATCTATCACCTTGACCCCGAGACCTACGACGACGATGGCGCGCCGTCGCGCTGGCTCAGGTCGTGGCGGGCGCTCCCCACGGGCGCGAACGATCTCTTGCGTACGGCACAACACTCGCTAAAGCTCGATTTCCAGACCGGCGTCGGCTTGGCGGGCGTCGACCCGCACGACCCGATTGACTCGCTGCTTCTCACTGAAAGCAGCGATTTTATCATCACGGAGACAGGCGACGACTTCATTCTGGTCACCAGCGCGACTGTCGTCGGGGCCAACCCCCGCGTCATGCTGCGCTGGTCTGACGACGGCGGGCATACGTGGTCCAACGAGCACCACGCGTCGCTCGGCCGGATCGGCGAGACCGGCAACGAAGTGACCTTCCGACGCCTCGGCATGACCATGAAGCTGCGTGACAGGGTCTACGAAGTGTCCGGCAGCGACCCGGTCAAGATCGCCCTGATGGGCGCGCTGCTAGACGTGAAGAAGACCGATGCCTAACGTCTCGCAAATCCCCCTGAACAAAGTACCCTTTCTGGACGAGCGCAACCCATCGCTCGTGTCGCGCGAATGGTATAGGTTCCTCAACAACCTGTTCACCCTGACGGGCTCGGGCAGCACCGACGTCTCGCTGCAGGACGTGCAGATCGGTCCTGAGCCGATCTACCCTGACGCGATGGCGGTCTCCGACGCGGTCCTGCAGGCGCTCCAAGCCGCCCCGACGTACGCACCCCACACGAGCGCGAGCCGCGTGGGAGCCTTTTACGACACGACGAACCAGACGGCCGCGGTGATCAACACGCGCTATCTGGCGACTTTCAACACAACAAACATCGCGCAAGGTGTTGTGCTGGGCTCTCCAACGTCGCGGATGACGGTGCTGGCCCCGGGAATATACAGTTTCGCAGTCACGCTGCAGTGCGGTCGCCCGGCAGGCCCCGGGGGCGACATAAGGGCTTGGTTACGCAAAAACGGAACTACGGACCTACCCGGCAGCGGGATAGTCCAGCACATGTCCGGGTCAGTGCCAGAGACTAGCGTAGCGTTTGTTTACATGGTATCTTTGGCCGCTAACGATTATGTAGAGGTTGCATGGGCTACGACCCAAATCAACCTGCAACTTGAAGCCTTTACTGCTTCGGCTCCGTACCCCCTAATTCCGTCGGTACACGTCAACGTACACAACCTGACAGGGTAAACCCTATGGCAACTATCAGCCCGGTTCCTAAGCTGCAGTTTTTCGACCAGAACGGCAACCCGCTGGCTGGTGGCAAAGTCTATACGTACGAGGCTGGCACCACCAACCTCCGTACGACATACACGACCGCGGCCGAGACGACCCCCAACACCAACCCGATCACGCTGGACGCCAGCGGCCAAGCAGACATTTTTCTGCAGGCCGGGCTCGGCTACAAGTTCCTCCTGCAGAACTCGCTGCTGACCGAAATCTGGACCGTCGACAACGTGACTGCTGCCGGGACCATGTCGCTGCAGAACGCCAGCGCCGTCGCGATCACGGGCGGCACCATGTCGGGTGTCACCATCACGGGTGGCTCGTTCGCGGGCAACGCGCTCAACGTTACCGGCGTGGTCGCGCTTGCCAACGGCGGCACCGGCCAGACAACTGCAGCTGCGGCGCGCACGGCGCTCGGCGCAGCCGCTGCGGGGGCTAACACCGACATAACCTCTGTGGCGGCTAGCACGACCATCAACGGGCACGTCATCGGCTACCTGAACATCCCACCTAACGTTAAGACCGGAGCGCACGTTGTAGCGGCCGCGGACGCCGGGCACTGCATCGACATCACGACCGGGGGCGTCACCATCCCGGCCAACGCCACGCTGGCGCTGGCCATCGGGTTCACTTTCTCTGTGTACAACAACAGCGGCTCCAGCCAGACCATCGCCATCACGACCGACACGATGCGCCTCGCGGGCACATCTACAACCGGCACGCGTACGCTGGCGCAGCGCGGCTGGGCGACGGCTCGCAAGGTGGCGGCTACCGAGTGGGTCATTACGGGTGCGGGGCTCTCATAATGTCAGGTATCATGCTGGCATGTGTGGCGGCGACAGGCGGGTCGGGTAGCTCGCCGTCCCTGACGCTGCCCGTCGGGGTGTACGTCTACGACATGCAGCCCGCGCCGGGCTTCGCGCAGGCGCAGCTTTCGCTGACTAACGCCGGGCTCGTCACGGCGCTGACCAGCACCGGTTCATACAACGAAGACCCGTGGCTCGTGCCGGGCACGGATGCAGCCAGCTACGAAGTCTACGCTACGCTGGTCTCGGGCGCGCTCACGTCGGGTACGACAGGCTCGTGGCTGGGTCTAGGCACAACTCGTACGTGGGACGTGTCGAACACTTACTTGGGTTCTGACGGGGTAGAGCTATACGCCGTGTTCAACTTGCAAATCCGCGCCGTAGGCGGCTCAACTATCCTCGCCACCGGCGACGTCTACCTGACCGCAACCGTGGGGCTTGATCTGCGATGACCGTAACCGTCAAGAACCTTGTTAATCCTGTGAACGTTGCCGCTACGGCGACGGCGCAGTACACGGCCGTCAACTTGACGGCCATCATTGACAAGTGTACGATAGTGAACTACGGAACCAGTGCGGCTACCATCAGCATTTACCTGCCTGCGTCTGGATCATCGGCGGCGAGTAACAATCTCGTGTTGCAGAACAAGACGCTACAGCCAGCCGAGACCTACACCTGCCCCGAAGTGGTCGGGCATGTGGTCCCCTCGGGCGGGTCCATCGTGACGGTGGCGAGTGCGGCGCTGGCAATCGCGCTCCGTGTGAGCGGCAGGGAGGTTACCTAATGGAGATTGATCTCCCGGTTGAAGAGTTCCGCGCAAACATGTTCGCGCTCAAGGACTCGCTTCTGCCGTACAACAGCCCTGCGCACTTCCCGGTCACGCAGCACTTCGCCCCCGGCGTCTACGGCCGCGAGGTTCTCCTGCCAGCAGGTACGCTCGCCATCGGCAAGATACACAAGACCGGCCACATCAGCGTCATCAGCAAAGGCCGGGGCTCGTTCATCACCGAGAACGGCCGCGTAGCTTTTGAAGCGCCCTACACGTTTGTTTCTGCGCCGGGCGTCATGCGCGCCGTGCAGGCCGACACTGACGTTATCTGGACAACGTTCCACGCCACGGACGCTGTGGGGACGCCTGACGAGATGCGCGCGATCCTGACGGTTGAGCGGTTCGAAGACCTGCCCGCGGTAGGCCACAATCGTACGGAGGTCTCCCAATGAGCATGCTATGGACCGGCGTAGCCATCGCGGGCGGCTCGGTTGCGTCGGGCCTGATCGGCGCGAACGCCAGCAAGCAGGCGTCGAAAGCGCAGATTGCGGCCACCGAGAAAGCCAACGCGACTGAGCGCGAGATTTTCCAAGAGCAGACCCGTCTGCAAGAGCCCTTCCGGCAGGCCGAGATGGCCAAGCAGGCGGCGCTCATGCAGCGCCTCGGCATTGGGGGTGACACAGGCGCAGGGCCGTACGGCGACCTTTCCAGTGGGTTCATGCCCGCCAACTACATGACCGAGATGGACCCGGGGTACAACTTCCGGTTCGACGAAGGTATGAAGGCGCTAGAGCGCAAGATGTCTGCCAGCGGCATGACACAGTCAGGCGCAGCGCAAAAAGCTGCCGTACGCTACGGTCAGGACTACGCCAGCAACGAGTTCATGAACGCGTTCCAGCGTTACCAGACCGGCCGCAACGCGACGCTCAACCCGCTGATGGGCGGCTCGGCGTCCACAAACTTCCTGAGCGGCGCGCTCGGCAGCATGGGTGGCCGGATCGCAGAGAACCAGATCGGCGCGGGCAACGCGCAGGCGGCGGGCTACGTCGGCGGAGCGAACGCGTGGAGCAACGCCATCACGGGCGGGCTTGGCGCGTTCATGGGTGCGAACGCAATGAACCAGTATATGGCGACCCCCAGCGTAACCCCTGTGGCCACGCAGTTCCCGGGCTCACCTGCGCCGTACACAAGCGCGGCCATGCCCCGGTTCAACGCCACACCGGCCAGCCCCCCGATGTACAGAGGCTAGTAACCCATGCCCGTTGACGCGCGTATCCCGCTAGGAGTCGAACCGGTCAAGATGCCGGATTTCGCGCAGCTTGCTGTGCAGCGCGCCTCGGTCATGAACAACATGGCCGAGATGGCCGCGAAGCAGCGCGCGCTCAACGAGCAGAACACGCTCGCGCAGATTGTGCAGTCGCCCGGCTACGACCCGACCAACCCCGAGTGGCGTAAGAAGACCGCCACGATGGCCCCGAACCTCGGCAGCACGTTCCTGAAAGCCCAAGACGACGCGGCCGCGGCGCAGGCCGACGCGCAGGCGAAGGCGTTCGCGCAGAAAGAGGCGCAGACAAAGTCTGCGTTGATGGAGTTGTTTCAGTACAGTGACTTTGAGAGTGCTGAAGCCGCGCTCGACGCCAAGGTGGCGTCAGGTCAGTTGCAGCAGGCGCAGGCCGACGCAGCCAAGGCTCGTATGCGGGGTTCGCCGGACTACCAAACGTTCGCGTTCAACCACGCGCGCAGTATGTTGACCCCGGAACAGCTGACGGAAGTCACGCGTACGACACAAGAGCTTGGCGACCGTAGGATTGTCACGGCGACGCCGACGCGCGCGCCGGTCGGCACCGCGCCGGTCACGGAAGCGATCTTCGACATGGGCATTTCGCCGGATCAGGCCGCGGACAACGCGCGCGCCGCGGCCAGCGAGCGCCAGCAGTCGACGCGTCCCCTGACAGCCACTAACATGGCTGGTGACTTCATGGTTATGAACCCGAACATCCTGAACGACCCGCGCATGAACCCGACCGGCGCGTCGTCGATTGTCATACCGGGTGCAGGCAAGCCGTCGGGCGGGTTTGAAAGAGCCCAAGCCGCGCGCGGCGAATCTTACTCGCAGATTGCGGCTGCACTGCCGGTACTCGACGAGCTTCTGAAGCCGGGCAGCAACGTCGACAAAGCGGGTGGCGGCGTTCCGACCTTCCTGATGACGAACCTCGCCCGCGCGTTTGGCCAGACGACCGACGAAATGAAAGCCCAAGCGAAGCTGGGGCCGGAAGGCTATGTGCTCCTGCAGCAAGTGCCGCGCTTTGAAGGTCCGCAGTCAGACAAAGACACTGCGGCGTACAAAGACGCGGCCGGTAAGCTCACCAACGAGTTCTCGACCGCAGGCGAAAAGCGCGCGGCGCTGGAAGCCATCAAGGCGATCTTGCTCCGCAACAAAGCGTACCTTGACGCTAACCCGCAAGTCGGCGCGGCCAAGACTGGCGGCGGCGGCGCGACCAGCGGCGCGATTAACTGGACGGATATGCAGTAATGGACATCCGGCTACCCGACGGAACTATTCTTCGCGGCGTACCTGACGGTACGACGAAAGAACAGATTCGCGAGAAGCTGAAGGCCAATGGCTACGACGTCAGCAAGCTGGACGCAGCGCCTAAGCCGCAGCAAGACGCGATGGTTCCTGCCGACCAGCGCCAGAGCGGCTACCGCGCCACGCTTGGAGTGCCCGAGAAAGGGCCGACGGCCGCGGGCGTCGCTGACGCCGTGACGCGCGGAATTGCGCCGTACGCTATAGCTGCGGGCGCTGGCGCTGGCGCAGGCTCTGTCGTGCCGGGCGTCGGCACGCTGGCGGGCGCAGGCGCGGGTGTCACCGCGCTGGCGCTGACCGACGCGGCGTCGGGTATCTGGAACAACACGGCTGTGCCGTTCCTCGGCGCGCCGCAGATGACTGGCGGCTCTGACGCGATCCGCAACATGACCGACGCTACCGGCGTCACCAAGCCGCTCGCCGACGACCCCAACGCGCGCATCGCCTACCAGATGGCCAACATGGGCGCTAGCTCGATGGGCTTCGGCAACGTCGTAAACATGGGCGGGCAGCTGCTCTCCCGCGCGCCCGGCCCCATCGGCGCAATCGGTAACTTCTTTGCCAAGCCGATCACCGCCACGTCGGCCACCGCAGGCGGGGTCGGCGGCGGCGCGGCGTCTCAGGTCGCAGCCGAGATGGGCGCGCCTCCGCTCGTCCAGATGGGCGCAGGCATGGTCGGCAGCATGGCGGCAGGCCAGTTCGGCGCGGGCGGTCCCAAGCCCGCTACGCCCGCTCCGTCAGGCGCTGCGCTCAAGGCTCGGGAAAATGCAGCGTACGACGCAGCCCACGCGCAGGGCGTCGAGTGGACGCCGGTCGAAACTCAGAACATGATCAACCGCGCGGTGCAGCAAGCCGTCGGCGGCACCAACAACACGCGCTCGATGCCTACCGCGGCCGTCTCGGCTCCGGTGCGGGACGTGCTGCGCAGGATGAGCGCCGAGGCGGCGGCTAACGGCCGTCTGGACAGCAAGAACCTCGACTTCTTCCGGCGCGAGCTTGGCCAAGCGGCGGCGACGCTCGGCGGTGCGGAACAGGCCGTGGCGCTGCGTATCCGCGAGGCGCTGGACACGTTCACGGCGCAGCCGGACAACACCATCAACGCGCTGCGCGGCAACGTGGCTTCCGCGCGTACGGCGGCGCAACAGGCCGAAGCCGCAGCCACCGCCGCGCGCGGCACGCCGGGCGAAGCCGCCGCGCGCCAAGCGGCCGACGCCGCCCGCGTCCGGTACGAGCAGCGCCAAGCCGCCATGCACTCGCAAGACCCCGACATGGCCCCCGCCGTGCAGGCGCGCGACCAAGCTGCCGCCCGGGCGCAGGCGGCCGAGACGCGCGCGATGGACACCGACGCGACTTACAACCGCATGGCTGCGGAGCAGGTTGACCTTGAGGAAGCGGCCATCGCCGCCGAGGCGGCGTACGAAGCCGCCGTAGCCAAGTACGGCGCTACATCTAACGTGGCCCCGTTCAACAAGGCGCGCGCGACTTTTCAGAAAGCCACTGACGTCGCGAACAAGAACGCCCCCAACGTCGACCGCGCGAAGGCCGCAGCCGACCGCGCGCAGAACGTCCTTGACCGGCTTCAACGTACGCGGGCCGCGGCCGACCGCGCTGTGCAGGATCGCGAGGGCGCGCTGGCGTCTGTTGACGACGCCGCGGCGCGCGTCGACGCGCGCAACAGCGCGCTAGCCGAGGGCCGCTCGACGGTCCCCAACCGCGTTCGTACGGAAGCGTTTGAAGAGATGCCCGAGGCGGCGCGCACGGCGTCAGGCAACAGCGGCGACCGCGCGCGGGCGCTGCGCGACCAAGTCAGGTCTTTCATTCGCAGCAACGGCGGGCGCGAGTTCGAACAACTGCCGGAAGAGACGCGCCGTCAGCTGCAGCGGTTCGTCAATGGCGGCGGCGTCACTCAGCGCATCATGGACACGTTCGGGCGTCTCGCGCCGGGCACCAACGAGCGCAACACGGCGGGCAACATCATCTGGGGTCTTGGCGGCGCGGCGGGCCTTGCGAGCGGCGGCATGGCAGGTCTTGCGATCCCGGCCGGTCAGCTGGCCGTCGGCATGTCGACGCGCGGCATCGGCAACGCGATGGCCTCGGCGCAGTTTAACAGGCTCCGCGACATGGTCGCGCGTGGCGACGCGGTGCTGCCGCGCCAGCCGGGCCAAGCAGGTAACCGTGCGGTCAACTACATGCTCAACGTTGCCGCCCAGCCGGACATACGCCAATGAGTGAAGCTACCGAAGAAGCCGCCGCAGCCGCGGAGTCCAAGCGTACGATAGAAAGGCACTTCCAGAGCATAGCTCTGACGATCCTCACTGGAGTGACCGCGTGGTTCGGCCTGACAGTGCAAGACAGCACGGTCAAGCTGGCCACCCTGACTGAGCGTTTGTCAGGATTAGAGAGACAAATTTCTGACAGCCGGGAGCAAGTTTATACGTCCCGGGACGCGCAGAAGGATTTGGACCTGCGCGACTCGGTGATGCAGAACCTCGCCGCCCGGGTGCTTGCGCTTGAAAGCGCCAAGCGGAAATGATAGCGTACGATCTTCCCTGCATGGAGTTTGCAAATGCCTCTCACTAACGAACAGCTGGCCGGTATCGTCCGCGCCGTTCTCGCCGCGGCCGGTGGCGGCGCGATCTTCAGCGCCGACGTCCTGACGTCCGTGGCTGGCGCGCTCGTGACGCTCGGCGTCGCGGTCTGGTCCTACTTCTCCAACAAGAAAAAGAAGCCGGTAGCGTAATGTGGACGTTCCTGTCGAACCTCATTGCGATCATCGCCAACGCGTTCAAGCTGTGGCACGATGAGCAACTGCGCAATGAGGGTCGGCAGGAAGTCGTCAAGAAAGCCGAGGAAGATGCAAAAGCAACCGAGTCTGTGGCGTCCGCTGCTGCCAGCGATCCTGCTGTTATCGAGCGCGTGCGCTCTCGTTGGGATCGAGCCCGTACCCGTCGCACCCCCGAAAGCTGACTTCTGCACGCTGTATGAGCCTGTGTCGTACGACAGCGAGCTAGACACGCCAGAGACCGTCGCTCAAGTCGAGCCGCTCAACGCGAAGTGGCTGGCGGTGTGTGAGCCTAGCTCCACGCCAGAATAGCGAGCGCGACCAGCGCCGCGTTGATGGTCAGCATACCGGCAAAAAACACCACCCACTCTCTCCTGCTCATAGCTCTAGCTCCCTGAGATACGCCGCCCGCTCACGCTGGGTGCGCAGGATACAGTACCTTTGATGTAGGCGGATCACGATGTGCCGCCGTTTCAAGCCATCCAGTTCCATGAACAGGAGCCGCTTCACTTGGAGTTCCGTGAGCTTGTTAAGCTCACGGCCCATCCATCGCCAGTGTATTTGTTTCATCCGCGTAGCTCTTTCACGGCGGCGTCCGATACGCCGCGTTTCTCTTGCAGGGCAGTCCAGATACGCTCGTCGATAGTCCCTTCCGTCAGGAGCGCGTAGACCCAGACGTCGTGTTTTTGGCCGGACCTGTGCAGTCGTCCGATGGTTTGCTCGTAGAGTTCCAGCGACCACGGGAGGGACAGGAAAACCAGTGTACAGCCGCCAAACTGAAGGTTGAGTCCGTGCCCGGCTGATTTGGGATGAAGTGCAAGTAGCTCAACGGAACCTTCGTTCCACCGTCGTACGACATCTGTGTTGTCCATTGTCTCAATGTGGGGGTACATACGCTTGAGTTCGGCGAGTTCTTCCTTGTAGTTGTACACGATGATCGTGTTGGCCCGCTGGTTCTCATCCAAGAGTTCCTGCAGCCGCTCAAACTTGTGCTTGCTGTGCCAGACCGCCCCACCGTTAGCGTCGTAGTACGCGAAGCCCGACGCCATCTGGGTCAGCTTCTGCGACGCCGCCGCGGCGTTGACGGCCGTGATGTCCCGCCCTGCAAACTCCGTGACGTAGTGCTTCTTCATGGCGTTGTACGGCTTGCGGTCGGGCAGCACGCATGGCAGGGGCACTGTGTGCAACTCAGGGAGCGTGTCGGCGTAGTCTTTGTTCTCCAGCAGGTACGTGGCTGGCTTGATCTTCTGCATGACTGCCTCAAGCGCCCCCGGCCGCGGCTCGTACTGGCCCCAGTCGCGGTTGACGACAAGGAAGTGTTGCTGGATGAACGCCCCCTTCGTACGACCGAGAAGCGTCTGGTCGACGATCTTGCACTGGCCAAAGACATCTTCCAGACCGTTCGAAGTGAACGACCCGGTTAGACCCCAGCGCACTGGGATGTGGTCGATCATCTTGAGCAGGTCTTTGAAACGCTTGCCTGACGGGTTCTTCAGCCGGGTAAGCTCGTCGAAGATGACCCCGTCGAAGTCTGTTAAGTCAGGCATGGTCTGTATGTTGTCATAGTTGGTCACGACGGCGTCTGCGTCGTCGCGGTTAAACGCGTAGGCGCGGTTGCGCGGCGTGCCGGTTGCAACAGCAAGCGTAATAGGTAGCTGCCACTTCTGGCACTCTTGATACCAGACTTCGTCGCAAACCCTTTTCGGGGCTAGGACCAGCCACTTTCGTACGTCCTGACGCATCAGCATGGCGGTGAGCGCGATCAGCGTCTTGCCGCCGCCCACTTTGGCTAGGACCATCGCGCGGTCGCGCGACGCCAGATGCATCGCGGCGTCTCTCTGATAGGGGCGCAGTGCGGCGGTCATGGTGTCTCACTCTCGCAGGACCAAACGTCGCTTTGCCGTCGAATGTTAACAGGCCAGCCAGTGTCGTCGGTAAAGCTGCGCTCAATGAACAAGACGCGGTTAGTTGGTTGCGCCGTAAAGCGCCCGTTTCTTAGCGTTACAAACTTGAACTCTTTGCTTTGTTCTGGTTCTGCGCTGTAACCGTCGTTCATCGGGCAGACGGTAAACAGGTACGCGCCCAGATGCTCTTCGCTTTCGCACCGCACACGAGCCTCTAGCCCGTGCAAGTAACTGTAACGTACGACACTAAATTGATCGCCGTAACAGTCCCAGTGTTGAGCCTTCGTGGGTGTCCACGGCTCTGCGCCATCGTGTTGCGCCAACGCATGTAGCGGCAAATCGCGAACGACTGCGCCACACTCCAGCATGACGTGAGCACCCCACGCGCGCCCAGCAAAGGCGCGTAACCCAAACCAGACGCATGGCTCAAACCCAGACGGCTCGCCAGAGCGGACAAAGCTGCTCTCAACAAAACAATAGACGTGCTGGGGAAGGCTTCCAGAACCTGTGCAGAGTGTCACTTCTTCCCACCTTCAACAAGATGCGGCTTGCCGCGCTTGATCTCCCAGCGCCAGACGCGCCCGTCGTCGTGGTGAATTTGGAGCGCAGCCCACGCCTCGCGGCCAAGTTCCGCGTAGTTGCGAGCGTACGCTATAGCTTCGTCGAGCGTCAGCGTGCAAACAAGATTGCCGCTGGCCGTCGAAAGACAGAAAGGGAAGTTCACGGGTTGACCCCCAGCATGAAGATGAAATTGTCGACGGAGTCTTTCGAGTAGAGCACCGCGTTCTTGGCCCCGAGGGCCGTCACGTCGTCGCGAAACTTCTCTTGTAGTTTGGACAGCCGCCCGGTCGGGGCTTTAAGCTCCACGAACCAGATGCGGCCGTCGGGCAGCACTACGACACGGTCGTATACGCCGCGGTTGTTCGTGGAAACAAATTTGTACGCCCGGCCCCCGAGGGCTTCGATGCGCTGCACGAAATAACGTTCTATGTCCTTTTCCATGCGCCTTTATATGCACAGGAACAAATCGCAGGCAAGGCCCCTTGCACAGAAAAGTTGACCGTGCTACCTAGGGGTCTAGGAACAGAAGGGACGGATATGAGCCAACACAGTAAGATCGTCGGTGGCAGCACTGCCAAGCGTGTGATAAACTGCCCCGGCAGCGTGTCACTGGTAGCCAAGATGCCCCCGAAGCCGTCAAGCAGCTACGCCGATGAAGGTACGCTCCTTCATGACACCATCGCGGCGATGCTGACGCTTGATTATCCTGCAGACGTGTTTCTCGGCAAGAGCTACGGCAGCGCCGTACTGACCGAAGACCTGATCACTGACAAGATCGAGCCCGCGCTGGCGCGTCTTGCCGAGGTTGACCCTGACAGGACGCTGGAGTTTGAGGTTGAAGCCTTCGTGGGTTTCGGCGACTTCATCCCCGGCGTGTTCGGCTCTGCCGACATCATCGGCAGGCGCGGCAACACCGCCATCGTGCTCGACTGGAAGTTCGGCAACGGCGTCATGGTCGAAGCCGAGGAAAACGAGCAGCTGATGTTCTACGCGGCCGCAGCGATGCGGACGCCCGCAACACAGTGGGCTTTCGAGGGGATCGACGAAGTCGAGCTTGTGATCATCCAGCCGCCAGCCATGCGGCGCTGGAAGACGACCGTGAAGCGCCTGAAGCGTTTCGAGGCTGAGCTACTCGGCGCGGTGAACCTTTCCACGAAAGCCGCAGCCCCTCTCAAGAGCGGAACATGGTGCCGGTGGTGTTCCGCGTCTCCGACGTGCCCGGCGCAAAACGGCGAAGTCGAACGTACGCTCAAGACGCAGCTCAAGGGCGTCGATGCGAAACTGCTAGGCGAGCTTCTGACGCAGGCTGATCTGCTGGAAGACTGGATCAAGTCGGCGCGTGAGCTTGCCGAACACATGCTCACGTCCAACGTGCCGGTGCCCGGCTACAAGCTGGTCCCCAAGCGCGCGACGCGCTCGTGGGCCAACGAAGGCACGGCAAAAGCCACGCTTCTCGGGATGGGCATCCCCAGCAAAGACCTGACCGAAACCAAGATGAAGTCACCTGCGCAGGTCGAGAAACTCTTGCCCCGCGGCGAGAAACTTCCGGCCGATCTGGTGCAGGCGATATCTTCTGGTAACACTATTGCGCCAGAGAGTGACCCGCGCCCGGCAGTGATGACTGTCGGGAAGTCCCTCGCAGCTGCACTGGGGAAACTATGACCTACAAGAATTTCCTGCTGACGACGGCGAGCAGGACAGTCATCGCTAACGTGACTGCAAAAGCCGTCAAACAACTCTATCAACCCAACAAGAAAGACCAAGCACTATGACCACCGCACTCACCACTTTCGGAAACGCCAAGCTGCCGTCAGTCGCAACGCTGTCGTCGGCGCTCAAGAAGAACGTCGAGAACATCGCCCCCTCGGGCATGGCCATTCTCAAGTTCGACAAGACCGGCGCTTGGGTCTTCGGCGCGAACGCCGACGAGACCGAGGAAGGCTCGCTCTGGGCCGTCAATCCGTATTCGTTCGCTCACGGCTTCATTGCTTGGGGCGACGGCCAGCCGGTCGGCGAAGTCATGGCACCCATGACCGACGACCTGCCGCAAGTCGGCCCGCTCCCCCCGGGCGCTGACGACAAAGGCTGGCAGACGCAGGTCGGCCTTGCCCTGAAGTGCATCTCCGGGCAGGACAAGGGCCTTGAGGTTCGCTTCTCCACGACGTCTGTCGGCGGCAAGCGCGCCGTGCAGGCTCTCGGCATCGCTATCGCCGAGCAGATCGACAAGGACCAGACCAACCCGGTCGCTGTCGTGACGCTGGAAGGCTCCAGCTACAAACACTCGTCGTACGGCAAAGTCCATACGCCCGAGTTCGCCATCGTCAAGTTCGTTTCGCTTGACGGTGCTGACGACGTGCAGGTCGCTGCCCCGGCCCCCGCCCCCGAGCCGGAGAAGACCACACGCCGCCGTCGCGCCTAACAGCGTGACGTAAACTGGATGGCGGCGGGGTTAAAATCCTGCCGCCATTTTTTTCTCTACTGGGGATCAAACATGCAAACACTCTGGATTGACATTGAGACGCGTTCGCAGTGCGACCTGAAGGTCCGCGGCGTCTACAACTACGCGAAAGACAAAAGCACTCAGGTTCTGTGTATCGCCTACGCGTTCGACGACGAGGACGTGAAAGTCTGGACGCCGGGCAACAAGCTGCCGACGCAGGTGCTGCAGCACAAGGGCCAGATACGCGCCCACAACGCCGCGTTCGAACGTCTGGTGCTGACGGTGTGGGGGTGCCCGTGGAAGTTGGAGCAGTTCTACTGCACGGCGGCCCAAGCCCGCGCCAACTGCGCGCCCGGCTCACTGGAAGACGTGGCGCGGTTCTCTGGCACTGACATGCGCAAGGACCATCGCGGCTCCATGCTGGTCCGCAAGCTGTGTATTCCTGACAAGAGCGGCGCGTTCAACGACGACCCGCTGCTGATGGCAGAGCTTTACGAGTACTGCGCTCAGGACGTTCGTACGATGCGCGAGGCGTCGCAAGCCATGCGCGAGTTGAGCCCACTTGAGTTGAGCGAGTATCACACCAACGAGCGGATCAACGACCGCGGCATCAAGCTGGATGTCGACCTGTGCCGCGCGGCCATGAAGTATGCGGCCGCGGAGCTTGCCGAGGTTCAGACGCTCGCGGCCGACATCACGCGTGGCGAGGTGCTGACGCTCAGGAGCCCCAAGCTGCGCGAGTGGGTCTGGCGCAACGTGGGTGAAGTGGCCCATGACCTGATGATGAAAGACGGCAAGGTGTCGCTGGACAAGACCGTACGGCGTAACTTGCTGGCGCTGGCAGAGGAAAGCAACAATGAAGTCCCCCCTGAAGTGGCTGACGTTATTCAA